>ENA-OSEO01000139-OSEO01000139.1-sediment-metagenome-genome-assembly--contig:-NODE-139-length-194787-cov-11.050876_pt1 | contig 194787 bp, 156 predicted proteins | sample MGYA00237883_ERZ534232 | MGnify/ENA metagenome assembly ERZ534232
AAATTTTAATCCTCGAAATATGTCCATATATTCCTGCGGTTAAAATTTTCGTCCGCCTTGAACGCGACAAAAATATCTCATCCCCGGATGGACACTTTACAAACCCGCGCAACTTCAATAAAAATATGCACCTGGAACACAGGCAACGGTTGGATGCTTTCAAGGGAGGCAAGGTCATGGGGAGAGCAAGATCCCTGTTGGTATGGTTCATCATCGGCGCCATCTTTTGGGCGGCCCCGCTCTATTCGCAAACCGCGGCCCCTGGGCCGGTCACGCTGGATCAGATCCTCGACGGCATCGAGCGGCGCTATGACGGCAAAGGCTTCACGGCCTCCTTTTTTCAGGAGTCGATCCTCAAGGCCATGCAGATCACCGATACCGCCGAAGGCCGCCTGACGGTCAAGCGGCCGGGCAAGATGCGCTGGGAGTACACCGTCCCCGAGGTCCAGAACATCATCACCGACGGCCGCACCATGTGGATCCACCGTCCCACCGACAACCAGGTGATGGTGGGCAAGGCGCCCGAATACTTCGGCGGCGGCAAGGGGGCCGGCTTCCTGTCCGACATCCGGCAGGTGCGCAAGAGCTTCAGCATTCAGATACAGGCCGCCGAGAACGCCGACTACTACCGTCTGAAATTGACACCGCTCAAACCCACGGCCGAACTGGCCGACATCGTCATATCGGCGGCCAAGGGCAGCTTTCAGATCGACCAAGTGGTGACCCACAACAGCTATGGCGACGAGACGCGCATCGTATTGAGCGACTACCAGTTCAACCTCAACCCCAACGATGCGCAGTTTACCTTCTCCATCCCCAAAGGGACGGATGTGGTCAAGATGGACCAGTTTTAACACGGAGCGACCCATGCGCCACGAACAGACACCGCCGAGCGACCAGCAGATTGACCAAATGTTCCAATCGATCAAGGCCCTGGCCAAGCAACGCAACGCCATCATCCTGGCCCACAACTACCAGCCCCCCGAAATCCAGGATCTGGCCGATTTGTGCGGCGACTCCCTGGAATTGAGCCGCAAGGCGGCCCAGACCGATGCCGAGGTGATCGTCTTTTGCGGCGTGCACTTCATGGCCGAAACCGCCTCGATCCTCAGCCCGCACAAAAAGGTACTGCTGCCGCGCCTGGACGCTGGCTGCCTGATGGCCGACATGATCACCGCCGATGCGCTCCAGCACAAGATCGAAAGCCTGCCCCCCATGCCGGTGGTCACCTATGTCAACTCCACGGCCGACGTCAAGGCGCTCTCCACGGTGTGCTGCACCTCGGCCAACGTGGTCCAGGTGGTCAACAGCCTGGCGGCCGACGTGATGCTGTTGACCCCGGATCGTAACCTGGCCATGTACGCCGCGGCCCGGACCGGTAAAAAGATCCACCTCTGGGAGGGCTACTGCCCCACCCATGAATGGCTCACCCCCGAAGATGTGGTCCAGGCTCGGGCCGCCCATCCCGGCGCCGTGTTCCTGGCCCACCCCGAGTGCCGGCCGGAGGTCCTGAAAGTGGCCGATGTCATCGCCAGCACCTCGGGCATGTTGCGCCACGTGGCCCAGGCCAGCGAGCGCGAATTCATCATCGGCACCGAACAGGGGATTATCCATCCCTTGCGGAAGGCCAATCCCGACAAGCAGTTCTACCCGGCCTCCAAGAAGATGATCTGCAAGAACATGAAGAAGATCGGCCTGGACGACGTGCAGCGCTGCCTTACGGACCTGAGCAATGAAGTCAAGGTGCCCGAGCACATCCGCGTGCCGGCGCTCAAGGCCGTGGAACAGATGATCGCCTTGAGGGTTTGAGCGCCTAACGCCGACGCTAACGAAAAAGGAACCAATACCTATGCCCGTCCCCCCATTCTCCGCCCGCCTGGCTGCGCTTCTGGTGTACGGCCGCCCCGTGCTGGTCTTCGGTGGCATGGTGTGCGCCGTGGCGGTGATGTGGCGCTGGGAGCCGGTGCTTTATACCCTCGGCCTCTGTTTCTTATTGGTTTCCATGAGCTTTGACCTGGTGGACGGCTGGTTCGCGGCGCGCTTCAGGCCCAACGCGCCTCTGGCCCATCTGGCCGACCGGCTCATGGACAAGCTGGTCTATTCGATCATTTTTCCCGTGATCGCCGTGGGCACCATGTGGCGCCTGGTGGTGGCCCATGGGGACCCGACCCGGGCCCAATTGCTGCACGCCATATTTGTACTCCTGTTATGTGTCACGGTACTTGTGCGCGATAGTTTCGCAGGTTTCATGCGCAGCTTCGCCGTGCGCCAGGGGGTCGAGCCCGAATCGGTGGAATATAATCGACTGCGCACCATCGTGGCCGCGCCGGTGGCAGCGCTGCTGTACGCCCACGCCTTCCATGTGCCCGAAAGCCCCTCGTCCTGGATCTATTTCTGGACCACCTGGATGGGCACCCTGCCGCTGCGCTATCTGTTCTTCGTGGAGATCCTTTTTCTGGTGATCAACTTCGGATCGATCGCGGCCTACTGCCGCAAATACGGTACGGTCTGCCTGGACGAATTGTGCTTCGGCGATCAACTGCTGCGGCGCCGGATTCTATCGGTGCTGCCCAATGCCCTGACCGTCATGAACGCCGTGATGGGACTCATCGCCGTTTTTTTTGCCTACCAGGGGCGGCTGCGGGAGTCCTATCTGATGGTGATCGGCGCCGCCACCTTCGATAAACTGGACGGCGCCGTGGCCCGACGCCTGGGGCTGACCGAGCCCTTGCCCGACGGGCCATCCCAGAAAAAAATCAACCTGGGCAACCTCATGGACGATTTTGCCGACGGCCTGAGCTTTTGCATCGTGCCGGGCTGGATCTTTTACATCGCCCTGGATCGTCTGACCCCGGCCGGTTTTGCCGCGGCCTTGCCGGTGGGCTGGATCGCCATTTTCTATTCGGTCATGGGGATCGGCCGGTTGACCTATTTCACCCTGGACAAAAACCCCATTCCCGGCTTTTTCAAAGGCCTGCCTTCGCCGGCGGCCGCCTTGCTGGTGCTGGCCCCCCTGGTGATCCTGGAACAAAGCGCGGGGTATTCGTTGCCCTGGATCACCTTCTGGAGCTGGTTCGCCGTGGGTACCGTGCTCTTCGGCGCCGTGGTCATGAACGTCTACCCCATCCATTTCATCCATGCGGGCCGGGCCATGAGCCGCAACGCCTGGCTGGGCCGGCTGGCGTTTTTTTTGATCGTGGGGGGTCTTTTCACGCCGTTCTTCGGATACATCTGCCTTATCTGCATGGTGATTTATCTGTTTTCGCCCCTGAAGACCGGCAAGATCCGCCCGGAAGTGGCGGCCCAGGAGCGGCGCTCTTAATCTTGATTCAATCCTTGACAGCGGCGCTTTCAACCCATTATAGGCCTTGGCCGGAAGCTGGCGCCCAACCCATGCCGAACCCGGCGCCCTATATCTCATAAGGAGTGATGCAATGGAATCATGCCCCTGCGGCAGCGGCCAACCGTACAGCGATTGTTGCCAACCCCTGATTCAAGGCACCCGCCCCGCGTCCACGGCCGAGGCCTTGATGCGTTCGCGCTACAGCGCGCACGTAAAAGCCGAGGTGGATTATATCTACGAAACGACCCATCCCTCCCAGCGCCGTCAGGTCAACAAGGAGAGCGTCGGCGCCTGGTGCAAGAATGCCGAATGGCTGGGCTTCGAACTGGTGGCGGCCCAAGCCGGCGGGCCGGACGACGAGACGGGCACGGTGGAGTTTGTGGCCCGTTACCGCGAAAACGGCAAAGCCGTCGATCATTGCGAAGTGGCTGAATTCAAACGCAGCGAGGGTCGCTGGTTTTTCGTGGACGGCAAGGCGCCCAAAACGGTGCAGTTCGTGCGCCAGGGCCCCAAGGTCGGCCGCAACGATCCCTGCACCTGCGGCAGCGGCAAGAAGTATAAGAAGTGCTGCGGGGCGGCCTAAACCCCTATCCGCCGTGGGCTACGGGAAAAATACGCAGGGTGGCGCCATTCTCGATCGGATCGTCGGGCCGGGCCACCCGGCCGGCCATGGCGACGACCATCTCATCTTCTGCGGCAATCCCCAAACGTGCGGCCAGATCGCAGACCCGGGCCCCCCGGGCGAGTTCCAGGGTCAATCCCTTTTCAGGATCGTATCCCGGAACCCGCCCCGGCAGGGAGCCGTATAATTTGACATGCACGTTGATCATTTCTAGAAATTGTACATCCGGTCCAGATCCTCATCGCTGACCGAGAAGACCTTGTTGTGCGGCGCCAGCGGCTCCTCCTTGAAAAAACGCGGCAGCCGGTCATCTTTGCTGGTGAAACCCGCCTTCTGATTGAAGCCCCGTTCGACCTTGAGCACCCGCATGCCCATGCCGCTGTAGTCGGCGCCGGTAAAGGGCCGGCCCAGCTTGGCGCCGATCATCTTGAACATGGCCTCGTTGGCCGCCGGGGTGGCCATGCCCATGCCGGCCAGGATGCACATGCCCGTGCAGTCCATGGCCGCCATGCCGATCTGGACCTTGCGCGAGGCGTCCACCTGGCCCTCGGGCGCCAGGGGATCGAGTTTGCGCCCCATATAGACCCCCAGCATGTTGCCGGCCGTGTGATCGGCGCCCATGGTGGAGGTGGCGTAGGTCACGCCGTTGCCCTGCATGCCGCGCGGATCGTAGGCCGCGATGCTCTGGCCTTTGACCGTGGGCACCCGGTGGTGGTTGAAGTGCTTGCCCACCGCATCCGGGCCGTTGCCGATCAGGCGGCCCATCTCCGTGCCCTGGGCCACCGCTTCGACCATCTCGATGGCGGCCTGGCAGTCGCCGAACGGCTTGTAACCGGCATCCATGGCCACGGCCACGGCCACGCCGGTGTTGATCGTGTCCAGGCCGATATCGTCGCACAGGTAATCGAGGCGCGCGATGGTGTCCAGGTCGTCGATGCCCAGCATGCCGCCCATGGACCAGAGGGTTTCATACTCCAGCGAAGAGGTGACGTACTTTCCCTTTTCGTCCACGAAGACGTTGGAGCACTGCACGATGCACTGGGCGCAGCCCATGTGCTGGGCCTGGCCGCCGCGCGCCGTGATGGTCTTGGCCAGGGCCTCGCCGTTGATCTTCTCCCAGCCGTCGAAGACCCCCTTGGTGGCGTTGTAGCTGGGGAAGGCGCCCAGGGCGTTGACGGCCGCCATGGTCGAGGCCGTGCCGTAGCGCGGCAGCACTTTGCTGGTGAAGGGGTTGTTGCGCAGCTCCTGGGCGAAGACCTTGGCCGACTCCTTGAAGGTTTCGGGATCGGCCAGTTCATCGGCGCTCTTGCCTTCGGTGCTCACCACCAGCGCCTTGAGGCCTTTGGAGCCCATCACCGCACCCAAACCGCCGCGGCCCGCGGCCCGGCAGGGGCGATCGTCCACATCCGTGGTTTGAATGCTGGCCGAAAGCATCTGCGCCTCGCCGGCCGGGCCAATGCAGGCGATGGTGTTTTTGGCCCCATGGGTTCCGAGCAGCTTGGCGCAAAGGGCGTAGGTGCGCATGCCTTTATAGGTGGCGCCGTCCAGCAGGGCGGCCTGGCCCTGGGCATCGACGGTCAGCACGAAGAGCTTGCCTTCGGGCGCGCGGCCTTCGACCACGATGGCCGTGATGCCCAGTTTGCCAAGGCAGGCCGCGATCTTGCCGCCCGAGTTGCTCTCTTTGATCGTTCCGGTGAGCGGGCTCTTGGCGCCGATGGAGATGCGGCTGGTATTGACCAGGGAGGTGCCGCTGAGCAAGCCTGGCGCGAAAACCAGCTTGTTCTCGGGACCCAGGGCGTCGCAGCGCGGCGGCACCTCGGCATCGATCAGGACGGCGCTCAGGCCGCGACCGCCCAGGCCGGCATAGGCGTCGGGAACGTTCTCTTCGCGGATGCTTTGGGTGTTCAGATCGACTCGGATCAGTTTCATCTAACTCCTCCTTGGGGGATTGGTTCGTTTTTGGTCATAAGTTGGATGGCGCTACATAGCATGGATTGATGGTCAGACCAAGTGACAGGCCCTGGAAGTGTAAACTTGTCAGGCGGTCGATACCAGCGCCTTGAACTGCAAGGCCAGTTTGGGGCCGGTGCCGGCCTCTTCATGTTTGAAGAAAGCAAAGACGGTCTGCCAGGCCTGCTCTTCGATGCGGCGGGCCCATTCGTGAAGCGCCGCCGGCGTGTAATCTTGCCGGCGCAGGCGCAAATAGCCCCAATCGGCGGTTGCGGTCCGGCAGGTGAGCTCGGGTTTATCGCCATCGGCCCAGCACAGGGCCGATCCTTTCCGGTGCAGCAGGTCGAAAATGGGGTCGTCGAACCAGGAGGTGTGGCGGAACTCGAAAACGGCACGCAGGTCGGGGGGCAATTGCTCCAGGAAGGAGCCCAGGAGTCCGGCATCGGCGCGCAGATAGGGCGGAAGCTGAAACAAAATGGCGCCCAGCCGGTCCCCCAGGGTGGCGGCCGTGCGGCACAGGTAGGCGATCTCGTCGGCCTTGTCGCTGAGCGGCTTGGTATGGGTGATCCTGCGGGGCGCCTTGAGCAGGAAACGGAACTCGGCCGGGACTTGCTCGAGCCAGTTTTGCAGCATGTCCGGGCCCGGCATGCGGTAGAAGGTGTTGTTGATCTCCACCGCGGGCAGTTGGGCGCTGTAATAGCGCAACATCTCCCGGGCAGGCAGATCGGCCGGGTAGAAAGGGCCTTTCCACTCCTTGTAGCTGAAGCCGCTCGTGCCAGTATAGAGTTGCATCGAAGTCCTCCGATTCAAGCTGCCGCGCCCCCCGGGGCCGTGTATGGCCATAGACTATGCCCGGGGCTGGATGCGGCGCCATGGGGTTCAGGTATTATTTTGTGTGGATCAGCGGCAGGTCGCAGCACCCCATGCCTTCCCCTCAATTTGATAGACGAACCATAAAAGATTCGATCCAAATGATTGGACTTCTCACCCTCACCGCCCGCCACTCGGTCAAAATAATAAACAAACGCAAATAGTTATAGTTTTAAGGCCCTCTGGCATGCCCCTGGCAATAGCCGCAGGCGCATGCCGGGTGGTGGGTTGCCGTCCGACCCAACTTCGACCGCCGGTTTTGCCAAAGGAGCCTTGAATGCATCGACCCGCCCTCATCCCCGGACTGCTTGTTTCGATCCTTTTGATCTTCGCCGGAACCGGATCGGCCGCCCAACGCACGGCCGCCGGCCTGCAGGCGCTTCAGCAGAATCGCAAGATCAACATGTCCCCGAACGCTTTGGATCGTCTTTGGAGCGATACCGCGGCCCAACGGGTCATCGTGACCCTCCGCGACCCGCAGGTCCAGAATGGAGCGATGGCCGGACGCGCCGCCGATGCCGCCTTCAAAGGGTCGCGCCGCGGGTTGCGGCAAGTGTCGGTAAGGCGCCAGCTGACCACCGAGGTGAGAAGCATGCAGCGCCGGGTCATTGAAACGCATGCCCTGGATGCGGCCCGCATTAAAAAACGCTTCGACTATGTCTTCGGCTTTTCGGCCCAACTCACGGCCGAGGAGGTCCAGGCCCTGGCGCAAAGCCCCGATGTGGTCGCCATCGAGGAGGACCGGCGGATCGAAGCCCAGTTGGCGCAGGGCCTTCCCCTGATGAACGCCTCGATCATCTCTGACACGCACAGCGGCGCCGGCATGGCCATCGCCATCTGCGATACGGGCATCGATTACACCCATCCCATGCTGGGCGGCGGCGAATTCCCCAACGCCAAGGTGATCGGCGGCTACGATATCGGGGAGAATGATGCCGACCCCATGGACGGCAACGGTCACGGCACCGCCTGCGCGGGCATCGCGGCCGGCGCGCTGGCCACTGACGGCGACTATGTCGGCGGGGTGGCCTACAGCGCCAAGCTGTACGCCTTTAAGATCAGCGATTCACCTACCTCGGGATCGGCGCGTGCCTCCGATATGGTCGCAGCCTGGGAGTTGTGCATCACCCATCAGTACGATGACCCGGCCAATCCCATCATGGTCATCAGCACCAGCTTCGGCGGCGGAAAGTTCACCAACCAGGCCGACTGCGACGCCTCGCTCAGTGCCATGACCATCGCGGCGGCCAATGCCAAGGCGGCGGGCATTACCATTCTGGTCTCCGCGGGCAACAACGGCTATTGCGACGCACTGGCCTGGCCGGCCTGCCTGAGTGATGTGATCAGTGTGGGCGCGGTGTACGATGCCGCCTTCGGCGACTATCGTCCCTGCATTTCGGCCGACTCCTGCGTCACCAAAATCGCCGAGGCCGCATGCGCCACCGGATACTACGCCATCGACAGCACCGCCGCCGACCGCGTGACCGCCTATTCCAACACGGCCGATTTCCTCACGCTGCTGGCTCCATCCAACGCGGCCCGCACCACCGCCCTGGGAGGCGGCTACTGGGATGCCACCTCCGGTTTCGGCGGCACCTCCGCGGCCTGCCCCTATGCGGCCGGGGCCGCCGCCTGCCTGCAAAGTGCGGCCAAGGCCCGCACCGGCGCCTTCCTGACGCCCGAAGAGGTGAAGGACTACCTGACCCGGAACGGCGACCTGATCACCGACGGCAAGGTGGCCATTGCCAAACCGCGAATCGATTTGGGTCGGGCCACCGATGCGCTTCCCTCTGAGCCGATGCTGGCCACCGAGGCCGCCCGCGCGGTGACCGCCGACAGCGCCATCAGCGGCGGCACGGTGGTCGATGACGGTGCCGAAGCAATCACGGTGCGCGGAGTGTGTTGGAGCCTTTCTCCGGAGCCGACCCTGGCCGACCATTGCACCAGCGACGGCAGCGGTGCGGGCGCCTTCAGTTCGGTGCTTAACGGATTGGAACCCGAGGCTGTCTACCACGTGCGCGCCTATGGCACCAATCGCATCGGCACCGGCTATGGTGAGAACCAGACCTTCACGACCCTGCCGGTTGTCGTCGAAGTGCCGGTATCGTCGGGTGGCGGTGGCGGTGGGGGATGCTTCATCGCCAGCTTTATGGATTAACGCGTTCTTCCGGTCCTGATCGTGCCGCCATCGACTTCAGCGGATCAGCGGCAAATCGCAGCACCCCTTGGCCGGCAGCAGGCTTTCGCCCATCAGGTAGATATCCACCTCCCGGGCGGCTTCGCGGCCTTCGCTGATGGCCCAGACGATGAGCGACTGGCCGCGGTGGGCGTCGCCGGCGCAGAAGATGCCGGGGATGCTGGTCATGTAATGGGCGTCGGTCTGGATGGCCCCCTGGGGCGTGAGCCCAAGGCCCAATTGCTTGGCGATGGTGTTGGTCTCCGGGCCGCTGTAGCCGATGGCGATGAGCACCAGCTCGGCCGGCCAGCGTCGTTCGGTGCCGGGGCGCTCGATGCTTTTGGGCGGGCCGCCGGGCTGGGGGGCCATGTCGATCTCCACCGTGACCAGCTCCTTGACCCGGCCGCTGTCGCCGATGAAGGCCTTGGTCAAAATATTCCAGTGGCGCTCGCCGCCCTCTTCGTGGGAACTGCTGGTGCGCAGGCGCATGGGGTAGTAGGGCCAGGGCTGGTGCTCGGGGCGGCCGGCCGGTGGTTTGGCCACGGCCTCGAAGTTGACCACCGATTTGGCCTTCTGGCGCAAACTGGTGCCGATGCAGTCGCTGCCCGTGTCGCCGCCGCCGATGACGATCACATCCTTGCCCTGGGCGCTGATGGGCGCAAGGCCCAGGGCGGTCAGATCGTCGCCGGCATTGAGCCGGTTCTGGCGGGTGAGAAAATCCATGGCAAAGTGGATGCCTTGCAATTGCCGCCCCGGCAGGGGCAGGTCCCGGGGCGCGGTGGCGCCCATGCAGAGCACCACGGCGTCGAAGGCTTGAAGCGCTTCGCGGCCGAAGCTCAGGCCCACGTGGGCGTTGGTCCGGAACTGGATGCCTTCGGCTTCCATGATCGCCAGGCGTCGGTCGATGACCTGCTTTTCCATCTTGAAATCGGGGATGCCATAGCGCAGCAGGCCGCCGATGCGGTCGGCGCGCTCGAAGACCGTTACCCGGTGGCCGGCGCGGTTGAGCTGCTGGGCGCAGGCCAGGCCCGAGGGGCCCGAGCCCACTACGGCCACGGTCTTGCCGCTGCGCTGCCGGGGCGGCTGGGGTTGAATCCAGCCCTGGGCAAAGGCGTGCTCGACGATCTCTTTTTCGATCTGCTCGATGGTCACGGCCGGCTCGTTGATGGCCAGCACGCAGGCCTCCTCGCAGGGCGCCGGGCAGAGGCGGCCGGTGAATTCGGGAAAGTTGTTGGTGGCGTGCAGACGGTCGCTGGCTTCGCGCCACTTGTCTTTATAGATTGCGTCGTTCCACTCGGGGATCAGGTTGCCCAGGGGGCAGCCGGAGATGCAGGTGGGCACGCCGCAATCCATGCAGCGCGCGGCCTGGGCCTGGAGCGTCTCTTTAGGAAACGGCTGGTAGATTTCTCGGAAGTCTTCCACCCGCTCGGCCACGGGCCGTCGCTGGGGCAGCTCGCGGGTGTGTTCTTTGAATCCGGTGGGTTTACCCATGGGGCACCTTTACTTATTTAGAATGTTTCTTGAATGGCACGAAGGTAGGCCGGCGCGGCAACGGGCCTGCGACACGTCAGACGTCGGATTTAGGGATGCTTGGCGTGCAGCGGAGGAAAAACGCCCTGGACTGTCTGAGCGCAGCGAGTTTCCAGGGCGTCCGGAGCGCACGCTTAGCATCCCTTGATCCGGCGGCGTGTGGCGCAGGCCCGTTGCCGTGCCGGCCGGCGAAGTATTCATGAGATAATCAATGCCCTTTGCCTTTTTCTTCACTCGATCTGATCCTGGCTCAGCAATGCCTTCTTGTAATCCACCGGCATGATCTTCACGAACTTGGGCAGCATGTCTGCCCAATTATCGAGCACCCGTTTGGCCACCGGGCTCTGGGTATACTCCCAATGCTTGCGGATCATGGTCTGCACGTCGGCCATCTCTTTTTCTTCCTCGACTGCTTCCAGATCCACCATCTCCATATTGCAGCGGTGCTGGGCGAAGTCCCCGATCTCATCCAACACATAGGCGATGCCGCCGCTCATGCCGGCGGCGGTGTTGCGGCCGGTGGAACCCAGGACGACCACCCGGCCGCCGGTCATGTACTCGCAGGCGTGATCGCCGGTGCCCTCCACCACGGCCCAGGCGCCGCTGTTGCGCACGGCGAAGCGTTCGCCGGCCTTGCCCCGGATGTAAGCCTCGCCGCCGGTGGCGCCGTACAGGGCCACGTTGCCGATGATCACGTTCTCTTCGGCCGCGAAGGTGGCGGTCAGGGGCGGGCGGATGATCAGTTTGGCGCCCGAGAGCCCCTTGCCGAAGTAGTCGTTGGCATCGCCGTGGATCACGGCCGTCAGGCCCCGGGCGGCAAAGGCGAAGAAGCTCTGGCCGGCCGAGCCTTGGCACTGCAGGGTGATGGTGTCGTCGGGCAGACCCTCTTCGCCATAGCGCAGGGCGATTTGGCTGCTCAGGCGCGTGCCCACAGTGCGGTGCACGTTGCCTAAGCTGACCTGGATCGTGACCGGCTGGCGGGCATCCAGGGCCGGTACGGCCGCGGCGCAGATGGCGTCGTCCACGCTCTCGTCGGCGGGTTGGGCCTCGATGTTGCCGCAGTGATCCATGATGTGCATCGGCGTGCGGGCGCGCTGGACCGCGTCGGAGAGATCCACGCCCTGGGCCTTCCAGTGGGCCACGGCCGGCGCGAAGGCCAGCCGGTCGGCCTTGCCCACCATGTCGGCCACCCGGCGGAACCCCAGGCGGGCCATGATCAGGCGCAACTCTTCGGCGATGAAGCGCATCATGGCGATCACGTGCTCGGGCCGGCCGGCGAACTTCTTGCGCAGCTCCGGGTCCTGGGTGGCGATGCCCACCGGGCAGGTGTTCAGGTGGCACACGCGCATCATGATGCACCCCAGGGCCACCAGCGAGAGGGTGCCGAAACCAAACTCCTCGGCCCCCAGCAGGCAGGCGATGGCCACGTCGCGGCCGGTCTTGAGCTGGCCGTCACATTCGAGCACGGCCCGCCGGCGCAGGCCGTTGAGCACCAGGGTCTGGTGGGCCTCGGGCAGGCCCAGTTCCCAGGGCACGCCCGAATAGCGGATCGAGCCCTGGGGCGCGGCGCCGGTGCCGCCGGTGTCGCCGCTGATCAGCACGCAGTCGGCGCCGCCCTTGACCACCCCGGCGGCGATGGTTCCCACGCCCACGGTGGAGACCAGCTTGACGCTGATGCGCGCCCGGGCGTTGGCCCTTTTCAGGTCGTAGATCAATTGGGAGAGATCTTCGATGGAGTAGATGTCATGGTGCGGCGGCGGCGAGATCAAGCCCACGTAAGGCGTGCTGCGCCGGGTCTTGGCGATCCAGGGGTAGACCTTGAAGCCGGGCAGTTGGCCGCCTTCGCCGGGTTTGGCGCCCTGGGCCATCTTGATCTGGATCTCCTTGGCGCTGGCCAGGTAGGCCGCCGTGACGCCGAAGCGGCCCGAGGCCACCTGCTTGATGGCGCTGTTGCGCCAGTCGCCGTTGGCATCGGGCGCGAAACGGTCGGCGTCTTCGCCGCCCTCGCCGCTGTTGCTGCGGCCGCCCATGCGGTTCATGGCGATGGCCAGGGTTTCGTGGGCCTCTTTACTGATCGAACCGTAGGACATGGCGCCGGTCTTGAAACGTTTGACGATCTCGGTCCAGGGCTCGACTTCGTCCAGGGCCACGGGCTGGTCCCAGGCCTTGAAGTCGATGAGCCCGCGCAGCAGACCCTCGGTGCGGTTCTGGGCGTCCACGCCGGCCGAAAAGTCCTGCCAGCTCTGCCAGTCGTCGTTGAAGATCGCCTGGCGGAAGCGGGCCAGCATGAGCGGGTTGTACTGGTGGGCTTCGCCGTCCCGGCGCCATTTATAGCGGCCGCCCGAGGGCAGCAACCGTGCTTCGGGCCGCTCGGGGGCTTTGAAGGCCCGGTCATGGCGGGCCTGGACTTCGGCCGCCAGGGACGACAGGTCGGCGCCACCGATGCGCGTGGCGGTGTCGGTGAAGAAGCGCTCCACGATCTCGGGGTTGAGCCCCAGGCATTCGAAGATCTGGGCCCCCTGGTAGCTTTGCAGGGTGGAGATGCCGATCTTGGACATCACCTTGAGGATGCCCGCTTCCACGGCATGCATGTAGTTGGGGATGGCCGCGGCCGGTTGGGCCAGCTCGATCTCCTGGGCGGCCACCAGCTCGGCGATGGCCTCATAAGCCAGATAGGGATAGACGGCGCTGGCACCGTAGCCCAGCAGGCAGCAAAAGTGGTGGGTCTCGCGCGGTTCGGCGCTCTCGACCACCAGGCCGCAGCGGGTGCGCTGTCCCTGGCGGATCAGGTGATGGTGAACGGCCGCCACGGCCAGCAGGGCCGGTATCGGGGCCCGGCGGGCGTCGACGGCCCGGTCGGAGAGAATCAGGATGGTGGCCCCGTCGGCCACCGCTTTGGCGGCCAGCCGGCAGAGCTTTTCCAGGGCCTCTTCCAGCCCCTGGCCGCCCGCACCGGCGGTAAAACCGGTTTGCAGGCTGACCGTGTGCAGGCCCGGCCGGTCCAGGCCGCGCAGCAGGCCCATCTGGTCGTGGGTCAGGATGGGGCTCTCCAGTTTGAGACGACGGCAGTGCTCCGGCGACTCTTCCAGCAGGTTGCCTTCGCTTCCCAGGTAGGTGCTCAACGAGGTGACCAGTTCTTCGCGGATGGCGTCCAGGGGCGGGTTGGTCACCTGGGCGAAGAGCTGCTTGAAGTAGTCGTAGAGCAGTCGCGATTTGCGGGACATGATGGCCGGTGGAATATCGTCGCCCATGGAGCCTATGGCCTCCTTGCCTTCGCGGACCATGGGCGGCAGCAGCATTTTGATGTCTTCCTGGGTGTAGCCGAAGAGCAGCAATTTCTGCCAGAGTTCCAGCGCCGGGACCGAATCGGTTTCCGGCGACACGCCTTGTTTCTCTTTCGCTATCGTCTCCAGGCTGACCAGGTTTGCTTTGAGCCATTGCCGGTAGGGTTGACGCCCGCTCACGGCAGCCTTGATCTCTTCGTCCTCGATGATGCGACCGGCTGAAAGGTCGGCCAGGAACATGCGGCCGGGTTGCAGTCGGCCTTTCTGCTGCACCCGCTCGGGGGCAATCGGCAGCACGCCGGTCTCCGAGGCCAGCACCACCAGGCCGTCGTGGGTAATCGTGTAGCGCGAGGGACGCAGGCCGTTGCGGTCCAGCACGGCGCCGATCAGCCGGCCGTCGCTGAACGGCACGGTGGCCGGTCCGTCCCAGGGTTCCATGCCGCAGGCGTGGTATTCGTAGAAGGCGCGCTTGGCGTCGGGCATGGTGTCGTGGCGTTGCCAGGCCTCGGGGATGAGCATCATGATGCAGTGGGGCAGCGCGCGGCCGCCGTGGTAGAGCAGCTCGACCACGCTGTCCAGGGCGGCCGAATCGCTCGATCCGGGCCGCACGATGGGCAGCAGCTTGCCGATGTGCTTGCCGAATTTGGGCGAGCCGAAGAGCGCCTCCCGGGATTTGAGCCAATTGAGGTTGCCGCGCAGCGAATTGATTTCGCCGTTGTGGGCGATGAAACGGAAGGGGTGGGCCAGGGCCCAGGCCGGAAAGGTGTTGGTGCTGTAGCGCTGGTGCACCATGGCCAGGGCGCTCTCCAGCTCCGGCTCACTCAGATCGCTGAAGTAGCCCTTGAGCTGGTGGGCCACGAACATACCTTTATATATCAGCGTGCGGCTGGAAAGGCTGGGGATGTGGAAATAGCCGCCCTGGGCCAGGCCGGCCAGGGCCACGGCCTTTTCGGCCTGGCGCCGGATCAGGAAGAGCACGCGCTCGAAGTGATCCTGATCCTTGAGCGCTTTGGCCCGGCCGATGACGATCTGGTGGATATCGGGCTCCACGTGGCGCGACAAGGGGCCCAGCACCTCGCTTTGGACCGGCACCTTGCGCCAGCCCAGCACGCTCTGACCCTCCAGGCGCACCATGGTTTCCAGCTTCTGCCGGCAGGTCTCCTGCTGCTGGATGTCCGGGGGCAGAAAGACCAGGCCCACGGCGTAATGGCCCGGGCCGGGCAGATCGATGCCATCGTGCTTGCAGGCGGCGCGCAGGAAGCGGTCGGGCATCTGGAGCATGATGCCGGCCCCGTCGCCGGTGTCGGCATCGCAGGCATAGGCCCCGCGATGGGACAGGTTCAGCAGGATCTGCAGGCCCTGGTCGACAATGTCGTGGGAGGGCGTGCCGTTGAGGCGGCAGACGAAGCCCACGCCGCAGGCATCGTGCTCGAAGCGTGGATCGTACAAGCCTGCGGCGGCGGGAAAACCACCGCTGGGGTGGGCGATAGGGGGCATCATCGTTCCTTATGCTGAGAATTAAAGCCTGTCCGGAAACGGATCAGGCCGTGGGCGGCGATCCGCTCATGGCCTGATCCAAAATTGAGAAGCGCTGTTTTTCAGGGCAAGAGGGCTTATTCCATCTCCAGGTCGTCGGGCAGATCGGCATTGGTATAGACCTTTTGCACGTCGTCCAAATCTTCCAGCGCTTCGATCAAGCGGATCAGGCGTTGGGCGGTTTCGCCCTCCACCGGCGTCATGGTTTGGGGCACCATGGTCACCTCGGGGTCTATCAGGGGGATGCCCTTGGCCTCGATGGAGGCTTTGACATCCTCGAAGGTGTCCGGATCGGTGATGATTTCGAAGCTGTCGCCGTCGTCGCGCACATCCTCGGCGCCCGCTTCCAGGGCCACCTCCATCAGTGTATCTTCGGCCACGGCGCCCTTTTCCACCACCATGTACCCCTTTTTCTTGAACATATAGGCCACGCAGCCGCTTTCACCCATATTGCCGCCGTGCTTGGTCAAGGCGTGGCGGATCTCGGAGACGGCGCGATTCTTGTTGTCGGCCAAAGAATCGATGAGCACCGCTACGCCGCCCGGCCCGTAACCTTCATAGGTGGACTCTTCGTAGTGGACCCCTTCCAACTCGCCGGTGCCTTTTTTAATGGCCCGTTCGATATTGTCCTTGGGCATATTTTCGGCCTTGGCCTCCAGGACCGCGGTCCGCAGGCGGGGGTTGGAATTGAGATCGCCGCTGCCGGCGCGGGCCGCCACAGTGATCTCTTTGATCAGTTTGGTGAAAATCTTGCCGCGGCGGGCATCGGCCGCGCCCTTTTTGTGTTTGATGTTGGCCCATTTGCTGTGCCCTGACATAGGATCCTCCTAATGTTTACCCAGGCCGATGATGAAGATTTCCCGGCTGGCTTTACGACTGCTTTGGGGTTTGAAAATATCCATGCGGTCGAACCGCATTTTCACCTGATCGCAAAAAAGCTTGAAGTCCTCGCCCTGAAATATCTTGCACACAAAATGGCCGCCGGTCAGCAGCAAGGCATCGGCCACCGCCAGCGCAGCTTCGCACAATTGGAACGAGCGGGCCGCATCGCCGCCTTTATCGCCGGTGGTGGCCGGCGCCATATCGCTGAGCACCACCTGGAAACCGGCACCCAGAAGGGTATCGGCCGAGGGGCCCAGTTCATGAACATCCCCTACCACGGTGCGCACATGGGCCGGCATGGGTTGCGTCACCGGCGTGCGGTCCACACCCACCAGGGTTCCCGACGGGCCGGTCTGCTGGGCCGCAAAAAGCAACCACGACCCCGGCGCGCATCCCAGATCCAGGACCCGGTCGCCGCGGGCGATGATGCGATGCTTCTTCTGGATTTCGGCCAGCTTGAAAACCGAGCGGGCCGGGTAGTGCTCCTTCTGGGCCTGGCGCGTGTAATGGTCCTGCCACGGATTGGATTTGGCGCCTTTTTTTCGATTCATAATATTGCTGCTGTGTTAAGTCAATGTTGAAAAGGCTGTTTAAAACAGTGCCTCCAGCGCTTCTTCCACGGTGCCCACCCCAATCAGCGTAATTTCCGGCGGCGCCTCCATGCGCTTGAGGCTGCCCTTGGGCGCGATGCAGCGTTGAAAACCCATCTTGCGGGCTTCGGCCAGGCGCGCTTCAATGTTGCCGATGGCGCGCACCTCCCCGGTCAGGCCCACTTCGCCCAACACCAGCGTATCGCCGGCCACCGGCTTGTCCAGAAAGCTGGAGGCGATGGCGGCCAGCACCGCTAGATCCACCGACGGTTCGTCGATCTTGACGCCGCCGGCCACGTTGATGAAGATGTCATGGCCGATGAGGTGCAGGCCCAACTTCTTTTCCATGACCGCTACGAGTAACGCCACGCGTTGGGGGTCGAGCCCCAATACGGTGCGGCGCGCGGTGCCCAGATTGGAACTGCTCGCCAAAGCCTGGAGCTCCACCAGGATGGGGCGCGTGCCCTCCATGGTGGCCGTGACCACCGATCCGGAGGCGTTGTCGGGTCGCTCGGAGAGAAACACCGCCGAGGGGTTGGGCACCTGGGCCAGGCCGCCGGCCTGCATCTCGAACACGCCGATCTCGTTGGTCGAGCCGAAGCGGTTTTTCACGGCCCGCAGAATGCGGAACACATGGTTGCGGTCGCCTTCGAAATAGAGCACCGTATCGACCATATGCTCGAGCAGCTTGGGGCCGGCGATGGCGCCGTCCTTGGTGACATGGCCCACGAGCAGGGTGGGGATACCCGACTTCTTGGCGTTGAGCATCAAACGCATGGCCGAATCGCGCACCTGGCTGACGCTGCCCGGGGCCGAGGTCAGATCGCTGCTATACATGGTTTGGATCGAATCGATGACCAGCACATCGGGGCGATGTTCTTCCACCATGGCCAGAATGGCGTCCAGGTCGATTTCCGACACCACCAGCAACAGCGCCGCGCCGGCCGCCAGGCGCCGGCTGCGCAGCCGCAACTGCTGCACCGACTCTTCGCCCGACACGTAGAGCACCTTGTGGCCCCCGGCGGCCATGCCGTGCAGGGCCTGGAGCATCAGGGTCGACTTGCCGATGCCCGGTTCGCCGCCGATCAGCACTAGCGAGCCGCCCACCAGGCCGCCGCCCAACACGCGATCCAGTTCGTCGATGCGGGTGGACATGCGAGCCTGATCTTCCAGTTCCACCGCGTCGATGGGCACCGGCTTGGGTTTGAGGGTTTCGATGATGCCCCGCAGCGGCCCGCTTTTCTCGGTCGCCGCCAGGGTCTCTTCGGCAAAACCGTCCCATTGACCGCACTCCGGGCATTTGCCCAGCCACTTGGGGGATTGATAGCCGCAGGCCTGGCAACTGAACAATGTCTTGGTGCTGCGTTTGGACACGGGTGCCCCTTTATTATGCGTAACGTGCGTTGAATCCCATGAAAATTCGGACCATGGATGGCGGAAACGATGACGGCGATACCAATTGACACTGCGCACCATACCATGTCATGGTGCGTCTATCAAGCTGGCCCCATGGCCCTATGTAATAAAAACAGTGCCTTCAAGGATATGGACAGAGATCGCGACATGAAGAAATCATGCAATTTTATGGGAAGATATGGCCTCTGGGGTGTGGCCTTATTGTGGTTGGCGCTGCTTTGCGCGGCGGTGCCGGCCCAAAAAGCGCCCCCTGAGCTTTTCGAGACCTTGCAAAAGCGCTTGATCGCCGATGGATTCGACCCCCAACGCATCCGGCAGATCTACCAACAGGAAGAGGTATTTTTCGAAGTCCGGGGCGTTACGGCCTATTTTCAGCATAACGAAGCCACCCTGGACTATGACAAGTTGACCCATGCCAGCTACATCCGCGACGCCCAGGCCTACATGCGGACGCATGCCGATACGCTCAACCGCGCCGAGCAGAAATTCGGGGTCGATCCGCGGGTCATCACCGCCATCATTCTGGTGGAGACCAAGTTCGGCAAGTACCTGGGCAAGCGCTCGATCCTCAATACGCTTTCGACCATGGCGGCGCTCACCGATGCCCGGCCCAGGGAGTATCTGTGGGAACAACTGCCCACCGAGCGCCGCTTCACGCGCATCGAATACGACCGCAAAGCCGACGCCAAAACCGATTGGGCCTACAAGGAGCTCAAAGCCTTTCTCACCTATACGTCCCTGCACGGCATCGACCCCGCCTCGGTGGTGGGTTCCTATGCCGGCGCCATGGGCATCGCCCAATTCATGCCCAGCAATATCCTGGCCTACGGGCAGGACGGCAACGGCGACGGCCGCATCAACCTCTTCGAAGACGACGATGCCATCTTCAGCATCGCCAGCTATCTCAAGAATTACGGCTGGAAACCGGGCATTACCCGGGAACAGGCGGGCAAGGCCGTCTACCACTACAATCACAGCAAATACTACGTGAATGCCGTGCTGAAAATCGTCGATCTGCTGCCGGGAAAGGCCTCATGAGCGCTGCCGGGTGGATCATCCTCACCGGGATCTGCTTTTTCCTGCTGACCTGCTGGGCCATCTTCGATATCGCCAGCAAGGATTTCGGCGGCATCGAGAAGAAAGCGGCCTGGGCGTTCGTGACCATGGTCCCTTTTTTGGGACCGATCATCTATTTCGCCGTCGGGGTTCGCAAGGGAAGCAAGAAGGCCGGCGGCTGATGTCCCACAGCGGGCAGGGGGTGACTTCGGGCAAATGGTGTTGACAAACCAGCCCCTTTTTTATATTCCAGCGCCTACCAATCGATATGGTCCCATCGTCTAACGGTTAGGACACTGGCCTCTCACGCCAGTAACAGGGGTTCGAATCCCCTTGGGATCACCACAAAAAAGCAAGGAGTGGGATATGCATCCCACTCCTTTATTTTTTGGGGCTCCCCAGAGCAGCAGCAGGGGAGGACCAGGCCGCTATTGCTCGACAAGCTCGACTCTTCGATTCAGCGCCTTGCCTTCCGGCGTTCCATTCGATGCCACCGGAGCAAGGGAGGCGGCCCCGTGGCCCTTTAATCTTGCAGCGGCGATACCGTATTTCGTGACCAGCTCCTGAACCACCGAGAGAGACCTTGCCTGGGACAACTTCATGTTGGCATCGAAGCTGCCGACATTATCCGTATGGCCGACCACATAGAGCTTGAGGGCCGGATTTTCCTTGAGCAGTTTTGCGATTTCCTTCAAGGAGGCTTCCGACTCCGGTTTGATCTGCGCTTGGCCGGAATCGAAATACAGGCCGTAGAGCGAAACCTTGCCCGTGCTGCGGATGCTTTGTCCCATGCTGCTGGCATCGGCCACGATAGCCTGCTGCATGCCCTGTTTCTCGACAAACGTCAGGGTGTAATTGTCTCCACTGTTATAAACATCGATGAGGACCCAGGTTTCCATGCCTCCTTTGACCACTTTTACTGTGGCCAGAGAACTACGCTCATGTATTACCTGCCCGTTTATATTTTTCAGGGCATTGACATAATTGCGGACGACCTGGATTTCACTCGCCGGTGTTGCGCCGTCCGAAAGATCATAGAAAATCTCTATTTTTTTCCCCTCCACCTTATTTGTGGCGTCTTCGTCATTGATAGGAAATTCAACGGCGTCAAACTCCCTGACGATGTACTCGGAGATCTGGTAGCCGGGCATCCGGTTCAGCATCGGATGGTCCTTGCTGTCCTGTATGTCCTCTGCGGTGGCTACATCGAAAACAAAGACCGGTACCAGAAAAATGCCTGCTGCCAGCAGTATACAGAACAAATGCTTCATAAAGGCCTCTTTTTTCTTTCTTTGAATAGGGTGAGTAGAATCCTTCACTATCCTGGTTTCCTTCGGTGCCATAGCCTGTTACTCATTTTGCACTTTGTGTCCAGCGTGTTCATGCGCCGCATCTCACAAATGCTTTAGAATAATTTATATTGTTACAATCTGTAAAGCAACAGGGGCCCGGCATTAAGCTGCATGGCTGGGGATGCGTGCGGCGGGCACAGCATCTTCTTGAGCGATGTCAAAACCGAAAATTCAGACGGAAGGAGATGTCCTCGAGCAGGTGGTCCGGTCCTTCCTGGAGGTCGTCATCTTCAAAAGTGGCCCGGTAGGCGTGGGTGCCGGTGAGCGAGAAGTTGAGCGCATCGGAGAGGCGGTAGTGCAGCCCCAAGGAAAAATCCAGGGTGTGCCAATCGGGCGAGATGGCAAGCGGGCGGGTGAAGATATCGTCCCGGTTCTGGGCGCGGGCGCCCATGGAGAGGGCCATGCGGGAGGCGGGCAAGGCCAGCCAGGTCTCCAGGCCCAAGGTCTGGCGCTTTTCGTTCAAGCCTGCCCGTGTGTTGCCGGCGGATATCTGGGTCACCGAGGGAACCAGGCGAAAGCCTTCCCAGGGCAAGGGCGCAAATACGGTGGCCAAACGGAACCCGCTGACGCCCTCATCCAGATAGTAGGGCATCGGCTGCAGCGGCAGGGAACTGCCGGTGTCTTGCATGGATTCGGCCAGGGCCTGGGAATAAAAACCCGTCAAGCGGACCTCGGGCCAGTCGTTGAACTTGAAGCCGCTTTCCAGGTAGTTGATATGGCTGGTCTCCCCGGGAAAGATCGAGCCCAGGGCCATTTCCGTGAAGGTATCATCGAAGGCCGCGTCCGGCGCCGTATCGTATCCGATTTGCAGCCCCTTGACCCGCTTGGTGAGCATCCAGCGCGATTTCCAATAGCTGTCGTCCAAGCGCGAAATCGTCACGCCTTCCGAGCGCGCGGCATGCAGGAAATAACCGCCGGCCAGGTAAATGCCCACATGGTTGACGCGTTTGCGCCGGGGGCCAAAGAAGAGCAGGTCTCCGGTTTCGATTTGCTCGCCGCTGACATTTTCCATTTCGGCGAGGCGGCTCTGTTCGAAGGAGCTGCGCGGCAGATCGATATCGAAGACATCGGCATAAACCTTCTGCACCAGGGCCGAGCAGTCGATGCCGTTCCGGCCGGTGCCGCCCATGCGATAGCGCAAGCCGAAGTACTGTTTGATTTCGCTCTCCAGGCGCTCGGGCAGGGCGTCGGAAACCTGGCTGGTAATAGTTTCCGCCTTGGCTTTGGTGCTTTTGCTGACCAGCGGTCGGGTGGTGCCCGCTTTTTTGGAGCGGGAGGGTTTTTTGGTTCTGGGAACCTTGGTCGGTATCGATTTCGAAGAAGGGTTCTTGGCGGTTTTGGAGCCGTTTGCCTGAATGGCGGCGGCCACCGGTTGGGAGGTGTCGCGCGTCGCCGCCGCTGTGGTGGTGGCGACGGTTTGGAATAAAAACAGCACGCCCAGGATTAAGGCCGGAATTCCACCGACAAAACGCCTGAATCGTTTCGTGGCTTTGGTTTCAGGCAATGGCTGGCAATTGGCGGTGCGCAACGTCCGTATCGTCAATCTTCAAGTGAGGTTAATAACCCAGCGGATGCTTATCGCCTCCAGGGGCGCCGTCCATACTGCTTCCTTAAGCGCACTCTTAGGCTTTTTGCAAAGCAGGTGTCAAGAATTATTATGGTTCCGCGCGGTCTTAGGGGCTCTAAGCCGCGCGGAACCATTGTGGCCGATCATTTACGGGCCATAATTCTGTCGAACGCATTGGTCATGTACTTCAGCGGCCGGTCTTGAGCGTGGTCCAGCACTTTTCGTAGACGCGCTCGGTCTCCCGGCCCAGATCGACCTCGAATTCACCCCGGGCCAGGGTGGCTTCGTCGGGGTAGACGATGGTGTTGGCGCGCACCTCGGCCGGCAGCAGCGCCATGGCCTTGAGGTTGGGCGACGAGTAACCCATCTCCTCGCAGATCACCGCAGCCACTTTGGGCTGCAGCAGAAAATCGATGAAACGGTGGGCCTCGGCCGTGTTCTTGGCCCCCTTGGGGATGCACAGGCTGTCGAGCCACAGGCCGAACCCTTCGGGCGGGTAGATGTAGCGGATCTTGGGGTTCTCGCCGTTGGCGATGTAGGCCTCGCCGTTCCAGAGCACGGCCGCGGAGACCTCGTTGTTGATCAGGGCCTGTTTGGGCGAATCGGAGTCGAAGACCCGCACGTTGGCCATCAGGGGCCGGAGCAGCTCGCACGCTTTCTGGATCTGGGCCGGATCGCTTTCGTTCCAGGAGCGGCCCAGGCGTTTGAGCCCCAGTCCGATCACCGAGCGCATGTCGTTGGGCAGCAGCAGCTTGCCTTTGATCTCCGGTTTCCACAGATCGGCCAGGGAGGTTACGCCGGCGGCCACCGGATCGGCGCTGTTGACCGCCATGGCCGTGGAGCCCCACATGTAGGGCACGCTGTAGGCGTTGCCCGGGTCGAAGGCCAGATTCATCAGCTTGGGCGAAAGGTTGCCCAGGCCGGTGAGCTGTTTTTTGTCCAGGGGCAGCAGCAAGCCCTCCTTGCCCATGCGCGACACGAAGTCGGTGGAGGGCACGATGAGATCATAGCCCTGGCCGGTCATCTTGACCTTGGCGTACATGGCCTCGTTGCTGTCGTAGGTGGAGAGCGTCACCTTGATGCCGGTTTCGGCGGTGAACTGCTCGATCACCGCTTCGGGAATGTATTCCGACCAGCAGTAGACATAGAGGTTTTTTTTGGCGGCCCAGGCGTTGCCGGCCACGAGCAGAAGCAATACTAGGGAGAAGAGCAGTTTTTTCATCGGCGCTCCTTGAGCAGCCCTTGCGTCGCTACGACGGCAATGGCGGTTATGAGGATCATCGCGGCGCACAGCGCGTTGATCTCGGGTTTGAGCCCCAGGCGCACCATGGAATAGATGCGCAGGGGCAGGACTTCGAAGGTCGGACCGGTGGTAAAGAAAGCGATGATCACATCGTCCAGGGAGAGCGTGAAGCTCATGAACCAGCCGGCCAGCACGGCGGGCATGGTCATGGGCAGCACGATGTGGCGCCACACCTCGTATTCGCCGGCCCCCAGGTCGCGGGCGGCTTCGACCACGTGGGGATCGAAGCCCTGCAGGCGGCCGTGGACCGTGATGGCCACGAAGGGCACACACAGGGTCACGTGGGCCATGAGCAGGGTCCAGAAGCCCAGGGGCAGGCTCAGGGTCATGAAGAGCACCAGCAGCGAGATGCCGATGACGATGTCCGGCGACATCATCATCACGAAGAGCACGGCGTGGATCACCTTGCGGCCCACGAAGCGCCAGCGGTGAATGGCCAGGGCCGTGACCGTACCGATGAAACAGGCCACCGTGGCCGACACGGCCGCAATGGCCAGCGAGTGCAGGGCCGCCTGGATCAGGCTGGCGTCGTGGATCAGCGTGTCGTACCAGTGCAGGGTGAAGCCTTTCCACTGCATGGAAAAGCGCGAGGCGTTGAACGAATAGACCACCATCACCACCAGCGGCAGGTAGAGAAAGAGATAGACCAGGGCGGCGTAGGCGATTTTAAGCGACCGGCTCATATCCACTCCCTGCGCGACAGCCGGGTGTTGCTCTTCCAGTAGAGCAACAGCATGAGACCCATCACCAGGGTCATGGCCACGCTGGCGGCCGACCCGAAAGGCCAGTCGCGGCTGGTCAGAAACTGGTCGCGGATGAAGTTGCCCAGCAGCATGCCCTTGGCTCCGCCCAGAACGTCGGCCACGTAGAACATGCCCAAGGCCGGCAGGAACACCAGCATGCAGCCCGAAACGATCCCCGGCAGGGTCAGGGGCACGATGATGCGCACGAAGGTCTTGGCCGGGGTGGCGCCCAGGTCCCGGGCGGCCTCCACGTAGCGCTGGTCCAGGCGCTCCAGGGCCGCATAGAGCGGCAGCACCATGAACGGCAGCAGGGCATAGATCAGGCCGGCCAGCACCGCGCCGTCCGAATACATCATGGGCAGCGGCACCTGGATCAGGCCCGTGGCCAGCAGCAAGCGGTTGACGATGCCGTTGGCGTTGAGGATAGCGATCATGGCGTAGGTGCGCACCAGGGAGTTGGTCCAGAAAGGGATCACCACCAGCAGCAGCAGCCAGTTGCGCCAGGGCGGGCGCGTGCGGGCCAGAATGGCGGCGAAGGGATAGCCGCACACCAGGCAGATGATGGTGACGCCACCGGCCAGCCACAGGGAGGAGAGCAGAATGCGCCCGTAGGACGGCTCGATCAGGCGCAGGTAGTTGTGCAGGGAGAAGCCGGGCTCCACGAAGGCCGCGCCGGTGGTGTGACCGAAGCTGGCCAGCAGCACCAGCAGGTTGGGCCCGAAAGCGAAGAGCGCCATCCAGGTCAGGATGGCGGCGACCACCACGCGGCGGAAGAAGCGGCTATCCTTCATAGGGCAGCAGCACCTCCCAGCCTTCGACCCAACTGACCGCCACCCGGTCTCCGGGACGGAAGTAGACCGTGGCGTCCTCGGCATTGAAAAACTCGGTGGCCATGATCGGCCGGCCGTTGTCCAGCAGCACGGCCACATCGTAGGTGGCGCCTTTATAGATGGTCTCCTGGACCGTGCCCAGAAAATAGCCGCCGTCGGTAAAGCTGTTCTTCAGGGCCGGGTTGTCGGCCAGATCCCGGAGGGTTTCCACGCGCAGATCCTCGGGCCGCAGCAGGACATGCACCCGGTCCCCCTCGGCAAAGCTACGGTTGGATTTGACGCGCACATTCAAGTGGTCGACGCGCAGCACGACCCGCTCGTCCTCGATCCGCTCCACCCGGCCGTCCAGCAGGTTGATTTCGCCCACGAAGCGCGCCACGTAAAGATTGCGCGGCTGTTCGTAGACCTCGCTGGGGGTGCCGGCCTGGACGATGCGACCGGCGTTGAGCACCACCACCCGGTCGGACATGGAGAAGGCCTCCTCCTGGTCGTGGGTCACCAGGATGAAGGTGATGCCCAGGCGGCGCTGCAAGTGTTTGAGATCCAACTGCATCTGCTTGCGCAGACGGTAATCCAGGGCCGAGAGGGGTTCGTCCAGCAGCAGCACCAGGGGCCGGTTGACGATGGCGCGGGCAACGGCCACGCGCTGCTGCTGGCCGCCCGAAAGCTCATGGGGCCGGCGGCCCTCGAAGCCGGTCAACTGCACCAGGTTGAGCGCGTCGCCCACCCCCTGCCGGATCTCCTCGGGCGTCTGACCGCGCATGCGCAGTCCGAAGGCCACGTTGTCGAAGACCGTCATGTGGGGAAAGAGGGCATAGCTCTGGAAGACGGTGTTGACCTCACGTTTTTCGGGGGGCAGGCCGGCCACGTCGCGGCCGTTGAGCCGGATGCCACCCGAGCTGACCGGTTCGAAGCCGGCGATAAGGCGCAGCAAGGTGGTCTTGCCACAGCCCGAGGGGCCTAAAATGGTGACAAATTCGCCGTTGAAGATATCCAGGTCGATGTCCACCAGGGCGACCTGGTCGCCATAGCGCTTGCACACCTGTTGTAGGCGCACCAGGGGCGCGGAACCATTCATGGGGCGCAATATCCTTCGGGCGAATTGGGTTGAGCCATCGATGGCCGCGCATAGGTGCAGCGGCCGGAAACAGCCAGCCTTTATGGGGCAATTGGCGGCAAGTCAAGGGGATTCTCAACGGGTTTGGGTTGACATCGGCGGCGGGCTGTCGATAGATCGTTGCAAGTGAAAGTCGGCGTGAACGGAACAGAGGGCCTTGCCGGCAAGGCGGGATCGATGAAGCCATCGGCCAGGCATCCGGCCGATTCGATGAATGCTTTCCGGCGAGAATCGCTGTTCGCGTTATATGCAGGTTGCAAGATTGAGGGGCTTGCGTTAAGTTTGGTTGTTTGTTCTCCGGGCAGCGCTTTGGAGGCGGCCTTATGCACCGCGGGTTCATGAGGGCCTGGGCATAAAGATTGAAGGAATAGGTGTGTCTGTGATGAATTCAGAAAAAAGAAGGCGCGAAATCACCGCAATGGGTAGGCCGCTGATCGTCTGCAGCCTTTTGGGCCTGCTGCTGATCGGCGGATGCGTGACCACCGCCCCCCAGGCACCGGCTCAGAATCGCGACCGGGACTATGTCATGGCGGAAAACAGCCAGATGAAAAAACGTCTTTCCCTGGTGGAGCGCGAAAACGATGTGCTCAATCAAGAGAATTTGCATTACAAGCGAAAATTGCAGCAAACCACCGCCAGCAATGAAAAGCTGAGCGCCGACCTGGCCAGCCTGAACGAGAAGTACGGCATGGACATGGCCCAGAGTGAAGAGCAGATCTCCAATCTGACCGACAAATACAATCGTTTGGAGGCCGAAAGCACCCATAAAATCAATGAACTGACGGCGAGCTACGCTGCCCTTGAGCTTAAGCGCAATCAGGAGGTCAAGGAGCTCAATCATCAGATCGTCTCGCAAAAAAATGCCTTCAGCCTGGAACGGGACCAGCTCAAACAGGAGAGCGCCAAACGGGAGTTCGATTTGAGCGAGCAGATCGCGGGCCTTAAGAAGAACATCAAGGACCAGGAGATGCAGATCGCCACGCTGAAAAACAGCAACGGCGAGATGGCCCAGAAGATCGACGACCTTTCCGCCCGATTGGCGGCTTCCCAATCGGCCAACCAGCAGATCGAAAGCGAACTGGCCGCCATCAAGGCAGCCCATGCCAATCTGCAGCGAAACTGAAAACCCTTTCCGGTAGCGCCTCTTGTTCCGGGCATCCGCTGTTATGAACGATGCCCGGTGAGGGTCTCAACCCCCAGTAAATTGGAAGTGGTGACAAATGGATATACACGTGAAGGGATTTGTATCCCAAGTAGCCCGAGGGGTTCATCGAGCCTCGTTGGTCTGTCTATTGGTGATGCTGGCACTCAATGCAGCTCATGCCCAGATGCGGGTCAAGCTGCTCCTGACGTCCAATATCCAAGGCAAGTCGTTCGTGAGCACCGAGAACCAGGAGTTGGTCGATCCCCTGCTGGTGCTGGCCCAGAATATTCAGGCGGAGCAAACGGCCGGAGCGGATCTTTACCTGGACATGGGCAATGCGTTCTATCCGGGGCTGCTTTCCAAATACAGCTCGGGCGCCATCATGATGGATTTTTTCGATGCCATGGAGTGCGGCGCCACCCTGGTTTCGTCCAAAGACATGCACATCGGGCTGGATAACCTGAGTTTTCTGCAGGCGAGAAGCGATGTGCGCTTGCTTTCGGCCAATATCGCACGCCCGGAGGGGCCGGCCTTTAAGCCCTATTATGTGGCCGAGGTGCGTGGGACCCGCATCGCCTTTGTCGGGCTTTCATCCAAAACCCTGGGGTTCGACATCGCCGAAAAAAGTCTTTACAACACCACGATCGTGGATGAACAGGCCGCCCTCGAGCCGGTTATCAAGGAGATCAACGCCAGCGGTGTGCGTCATGTCGTCTTGCTTTCAGGGCTGACCCTCGGCGACACGTTGAAGATGATGGAAGTGTTCCCCGCAATCGATCTGGCGCTGTGCGGCGGCGACTATACCGGCGCCTTGTATGCGGGCAAGGCCTCCCGCGTGGATCTGGTGGACGGCCGGACGATCGCGATGCTGGACGATCGCTTCGATTACTTTACGGTGGATATACTGCTGGAAGACAAGGTGTTTTTTCAGGCCATGCACCCGCGCAAGGCCCTGCCGCGGACCACCACCACCAGCGCATACCAGGAGTTGCGCCAGCGCCTGACGCTGTGGAAACGCAAGTATCTGGCCGAACAGAACCAAACCATGGCCCAAATCGACGAAACGGCCTGCGTGCTGGACGACGTGCGCCTGACGCAGCTTTTGAGGGACCGGTTCAACAGCGAGCTGGCCGTGGTGGACAAAAATACCATCAATGCCTGCCCGATCACCGGCGATGTGCGCCAATCCGATTTTCTGCGCATGGTCAACCTGGATTACAATATTTTTACGTTCGCTTTGCGGGGCGAGCAATTAAAACGGCTCCACGAGAGCAAGCCCGATTTGGTGGTCACCGGGTTTACCTATGGCAAAACGGTCGGCGTGCAAGGCTATCCCCTGGAACCTTTGCGCAAATACCGGGTGGCGGCCACCCAGTCGGCCTTCGAGAAGATCCAGCGCCTGTTGGGCACGGAGCTTAATTACAGCAACAGCTGGTCGACGGTGACCGAGCTGCTCGCCGCGGACCTTGCAAAAGAAAGGGTCGTGCTGCGCACCGATTACACTTATCTGGAGCGCCGCTTCCGGACCCTGGTCGATGTGTATTTGGCCAACTTCGTCACCTCGGTGGATGTGGACCGCGACCCGAACATCGAAACGCCGGTGGATCAACCCTCGCGAAGCTACGATAAATGGGGCATCGAAGACCGCATCGACGTCAGTTTTTACAACGAAAAACATCGCCTGGTGCTGACGCCCTATATTTTCTATGTGAGCCAGGACGATGATTATCTTCAAAATTTACTGCGCGGCACCATTCTGTACGATTACAATCTGGACGAGTACTGGCGCCCCTACAACAAGTTCCAGGCCGACACGGTCGTGCGCTCCGTGGATGGCCTGCGCCCCGTGCTCATCCGCGAAACGGCCGGTATTTCGTATTACCGGGACTGGTTCCAGAGTAAATTGGGTCTTGGTTTCGATAAAAAAGTGCACGATCCGGCCGAAGACGCCGACTACGGCGCGGAATTCATCGTCGGCATCAGCTACCCATTCCTGAAGTATTTCCTCTACGAATTGGACTTCGATAATTTTTTCATGCTCGAAAACAACGATGGCGGCCGCTGGGGCCTGCGCAGTGAAATCGACAACGCCATCTCGGCCAAGATCAATCAGTACTTGAGCGTTTCCCTCAGGTATCGATACTTCTATCTCTTCGATGACGATATCGACGAAGAATATCGCAGCTCGCAGCTCATCACCACCTTGAACGTGATGACCCAATTTAAGTTCTGGTAGCGGTCGGAAGAATTAGAAGCCATTTCAAAACCTTCAATCGGGGTCAAAGCCAAGGCGGGACAAGGTGGACAACCGCAGGAATACACATAGTATTTCGAGGATTGGACGCCTTGGCCCAACGCCGGATTTGGGCCTGAGGGGAGGTTTTGAAATGGCTTCTAGCCATTTGTCGACGGGCACTCACTATTGTCCATCCAGGGATGGGATATGAAATCGGCGGAAATAGCCATCTCTGGATGGACAATACTACCAGCGGATCATGGCGCCGCCCCAGGTCAACCCGCCGCCGAAGACCGGCATGCTGATCGACTGCCCGCTGCGTACGCTGCCGTCTCGCACGGCCTCGTCCAGGGCAATGGCGCAGGAGGCCGCCGAGATGTTGCCGTACTTGTGCAGGGTGAGATAAAACTTCTCCATGGGAATGTTCATGCTCTGGGAGATGTTCTGAAACATGCGGATGTTGGCCTGGTGGGGGATGAACCAGTCGATCTGCTCCACCGGGATGCGGTTATGTTCGGCCGCCTCTTTGATGCTTTCCATGAAATAGCGCACGGCCAAGCGAAAAATCCTGTTGCCTTCGATCATGCGCAGATGGTGCAGCCCTTTGTCCACGCTCTCATGTGTGATCGGTGTGGTCTGCGAGCCGCCCCCGGGCAATTGCAGGTTTTGACCGTTGGCCCCATCGCTGTGGATATGGGTCGAGAGTAACTCCGGTCCGCTTTCGCCGAGGCTCAGGACCACGGCGCCGGCCCCATCGCCCCACAGGACACAGGTTCCCCGATCGGTCCAATCGACGACGCGGGTCATCACCTCACCGCCGACGACCAGCACCTTTTGATACACTCTATTTTTAAGAAACTGCTCCGCGATGTTCATGGCGAACACAAAACCGGAACAGGCCGCGGTAACGTCGAAGCTGACCGCCTGGGGGGCGTTCAATTTGGCCTGAAGCCAATTGGCGCCCGAGGGGCAGTAGGTGTCAGGGGTGATGGTGGCCAGGATGATCAAGTCGATCTGGCTGGCCGGGAGCCCGGCCATGGCCAAGGCTTGCTGAGCGGCGTGGCAGGCCATGTCCGATGTGGTCACATCGGGTTCGGCCACCCGTCGCTGCCGGACACCGGTGCGTTTGGCAATCCATTCATCCGAGGTGTCCAAACCTTGTCGAACCAGGTCATCGTTGGTGACGATATGAGGGGGGAGATAGGAACCGGTTCCTAATATTCTGATTGTTTGCATTGAGACGTTTCCACCACTTCCAAGCTTTCGCTGGAGAATTTTTGACCAATCGTTTCTAGTAAAACGATTAATTTGTTACAACCGAAGTTTGTGTATATCTGATTCGACGCCAGGCGGGTCCGGCAGTTTCGAGGTTTCGGTCGAGTACTTTTATGATAGTTTTAAAAATACTGCAAGAGCTCAGCAAGGGGTGTTTGCCAGTCACGACTGTTGCGTGGAATTGTTTTCGGAATCGGAATCGAAACGATACCGATTTACACCGGACACAAGCAACAACTTGACTTACCCCGGAAGGGGTTAGGATTTCTGGCTGAACACACTTCGACGGTTCACTGAGAATTGCTGAAAAGAGGCGCTGTTGGGCGCCATCAGTTGGCGGCAACGGCCTTGTTTCGGCCGTTATGTTTGGCTTGCTGCAGGGCGCTGTCGGCCGCATGCAGCAGCCGGTGGGGGGCCTCATCTTGTTTGGGGATCCAACCGGCGACGCCGATACTCACGCTGATGTGGATGCGTTTGCCCGCATTGATGAAATTGATGCTTTCCACGGCCGCTCGGGCACGGTCGGCCACGATCATGGCATTGTCCTGAACGGTGGCCGGTAAAATGAAGGCGAACTCCTCGCCGCCGTAGCGTGCGATAAAGTCCCCGGTACGGCCCAGTTGCTGGCCCAAGGCTTTGGCCACCAGACGCAAGCACTCATCGCCGATCAGGTGGCCGTAAACCTCGTTGACCTGCTTGAAATGATCGATATCGGCGATGGCCACACTCACCGGTTGTTGGGTGCGCGATGCGCGCCGGATTTCACTGTTCAGGACTTGATCGAAATAGCGCCGGTTGTGAATCCGGGTCAGCGGGTCGGTGTAGCTCAGTTTGGAGAGCTCTTTGTTGGCCAGCTCGAGGTTTTTCATGGCCCGCTCCAGTTCATTGGTGCGGTCCAATACCCGGACGTCGAGTTCTTCGTTGGAGCGGCGCTGAATTTCCAGAATCTGCTCCTGGATCATGAGTTTTTCCTCGTGCGCCTGGCTGACCCGCTGGCTCAGATCCAGGGCAACCTTCTGGGCCTCTTCGCGCTTCCGGCGCTCGCGGTTGATCCGGTCGGCCAGGGATAATGAGAGCAGAACGAACTGCAGCACAAACCCCACCATCTGTCCGTACTCGGTCAACGGTCCTCGTGGAACAAGGCCGGACAACCCGAGCATCAGGACGATGGTGCCCACGTCGAGGAAAGAGTAGGCGATGGTGTAGTGCTTGGCCTGGACATTGCCTTTGATCCAGAGGTAGACGCCGGTCAGTATCGCTGCCAAAGGGCTGAGCATGGCGGCCAGTTGCGCGGTGTAATCGAGCAGCGGATTGTCGCCCCAGGCGCACGAAAGCGTAACGATCAGCCAGTAGGCCAATATGACGTTGTTGAGCTGGAGGACCCAGCCACCGTAGCGTTTGAGCGACAGGAACGTACGCGTGAAAATGGTTGCAGCCAGGAAGCTGAGGCAGGCGAACAGGACATAGCCCATGTACCTGAGCCATGGGGAGTCGTCCCACAGGTACCGGCCGCCGATGCCGGTGCCGGCCAGCTCATAGAAGAGGATGGCGATGGCGTACAACACATAGAACAGGTAGTTGCGGTCTTTGGTAATGACGTAGAGGGCCAGGTTGTAGAGCACCATGATGAGCAAGATGCCGAAAAAAAGACCCAGCAACAGGATGCGTTGCTGATCCTGGAGCCAGAAGGTGCGGTTGCGCCAGACGTCGAGGGTCAAGAACATGGACATCCGGGAATCGATCCGGATGTAGATCGTGGCGCGCTCGTTAAAGAGCAGGGAGAGGGGAAAGAGGAAATGGTGGTGCAGAACGGGTCGCTGGTCCATGGAAAGGGAGTTGCCCGATACCATTTTGGATGACCAGCGTTCGGTGGTCTGGTTGAACTGATAGACTTCCAGCTTATCCAGCAAGGGCCAGCCGATTTCCAGCAGCCACAAGTGGTCCGTCAGGGAGAAGTTGGCGATATCGAAGCGCACCCAGATGGGGGGATGCAGGGTGCCGAAATTGAAACTGTCGCCGCTCAGGGGCCGCCACTGGTGTTGACGCTCGGCAGCCGAGGCTTGGAGATGGGTCAGGGGTTCTTCTTCCACCAGATAGGACAAGTGGTTGTTGATCACCAGGTGTTTGGTGCCCGCGTCCAATACAAAGGTAGAAGCCCAGGCCACGCCATGCAGGGCGCAGAGCAAAAGGGGCAGGCTGATCAGTGCCGTCACCAGCCAACATCGGATGCATGCCACAAGCCGCAAAACCCACAACCTTTCACGCGGATTCCCCAACCGCGGGAGCGCGTTCAGATCAGGCTTTCATTTAAGATTCCTAGCTGATTGATACTGCCCGAGGATCTATGTGTTGATTTGGCGCTGCTTTTTTGAATAGCCCAATGCTGGACCGCTGTCAAACGGCATTTCTTGTGTTGCTATTAGGTAAATTACCATTTATAGAGACGATTTATCCTACCTTGGGCGGTGTTTTTGGCGATCTAGACGGTCGCAAGCAATCGTATAGGGGTAGGACCAGCTCTCCGATCCGGATAGATGCTCCATCCTTGATCAAACTTCCGGTTTTGATTTAATACAAATAGACGCAGACAAAACGCGGATAATCATTTTCGTTTAGGCTTCGCCATGATTACCGTCGATGGTTACAAGATCGTCCAACGACTGAAGCAAGACCGGCAGGTCGCCCTGTACGAGGCGAGCGATCTTGGAGAGCTCCGCCCGGTTTTGTTGGTCCATCGTTTGTGTGAGGGCCTCGCCGAGGAGAGCATCGCCGAAATCGCCTGCAATTATGAGCGCCTGAAGTCCGTCAAATCGGAAAACCTGGTCTTGATCCACGATTTCATCCGCATCCCGGCCCTCAACCGCCAGGATCTTGTCTTTGTGTGCGAATATAACGGCGCCAAATCCCTCCAGGAGTGCCAGGGCCACGACCATCGGAATCTAGTACGCTTCTTCGAGATCGCCATCGGGTTGCTGGAGGCCGCCAACCTGCTGCATCAGAACGGCATCAGCTTAAAAGAGATCAACCCCACCACTTTGCTGATCCGTGAGGGGAGCAAAGCCCTTGTGGTCAACACGCCACTGGTGCTGCTGGCCGCAACGCATCCCATTTCGCGGCGGGCGGCCAAAGAGCTCTATGACCCCGATTTTGTCACCCGCGTACTGCCTTATATCTCTCCCGAGCAAACCGGCCGCATGAATCAGCAGGTGGATTACCGCTCGGACTTCTACTCTTTCGGCGCTTTGTTCTACGAGCTGCTCACCGGCCGGGCGCCTTTTACTTCCAACGATCCGCTGGAGTTGATCCATGCCCATATTGCCCGGCAGCCGGTGCCGTTGACCAAGATCAGCATGGATATTCCGGAGATGCTCTCCAAGATCACGCTCAAGCTCCTGGCCAAAATGCCCGAAGATCGGTATCAAAGCACCTTCGGCCTGCTGACCGATCTGCGGCGCTGCCAGAGGGAGTACGCGGCCAACGGCTTCATCTCCGCCTTTGCCCTGGGCAACCGGGACGCGCCCGAAAAACTGCGGCTCTCTAATAAACTCTTCGGCCGTGAAGAGCAGTTGGAGCGCTTGCTGTCCATCTTCGAAAACATCAAGGCCGGCGCCGGAGAAATCTTCACCATCACCGGCCCGCCGGGCATCGGCAAAACACGCCTGGTGGAAGAGCTGCAGGTGGCGGTCGGCGAAGCCGGCGGTTACTATGGCATGGGCAAGTACGATCCTTTTCATCGCAACACGCCGTATGCTGGCTTGATCGAAGCCTTTCGCGGCGTGGTTAAAAAAATACTGGGCGAAAGTCCCGAGGGATTGGGTTACTGGAAAGAGTGCTTCTTGAGCGGGGTCGGGCGCCACATCCAGATGATCATCGACTTTTTGCCGGAGTTGGAATGCATCGTCGGGGTTCAGCCGTCGCTGCCCGAGGCGATACCGGATAAAAACGAAAAGCGCTTCCTGAATACCTGTGTGGAATTTTTAAGGGTCTTTGCCCGCAAGGAACATCCGCTGGTGCTGTTCCTCGATGACCTGCAATGGGCCGATTCGGCCAGCTTGACGCTCATCGAATATGTTCTTGGCGGCGCGCCGTTGCAGCATGTTTTTTTGATCGGTGCTTTCCGCGACACCGAAATGCAGGCGTCCCACCCCCTGGCCCGGTTGCTGGAGCGGTTGCGCGCCAAGGCCGTCCCGGCCGGGGTGATGGTCCTCGGCCCCTTGGGGGTGGAGCATATTCGGCAAGCCATTGTCGCCTCCTTGTCCAAAAACGTCATGGAAGTACAGCGCCTGGCCGAGCTGGTGGTGCTCAAAACCCATGGCAATCCATTTTTCGTCGGCCAATTCCTGCAGTCGCTCTATCTGCGCAAGTTGCTTTTTTTCGATTTCGAAACCGGTGTGTGGCGCTGGAGCGAGCAGGGCATCCAGGCCCAATCCCTGACGGAAAACGTGATCGAGCTGATGAGCGGCGAGCTGCAAAAACTGCCGCCCAACACCCAGACGGTTCTGAAGACCGCGGCCTGTATCGGCAACCGGTTCGATTTCAAGATTCTATCCCAAGCCAACGGAGCGCCCTTGGCGGATACGGCCGAAGGATTGTTGGATGCCATCGATAAAGGATATATCATCGCCCTGGGAGCGGGGTATCGCCGGCTGCATCAATACCTGGCGCCGGCCCATGCTTCCAAAGAAAACGGGGTGCTTTGCAGCCAGCCGGCCGCGGAGGCCGACGGCAGCTTCGAGTTTTTGCACGATCGGGTGCATCAGGCGGTTTACGATTTGCTGCCGATTCAATCCCGCAAACCCCTGCATCTGAAAATCGGGCAATTGCTGTTGCGGCGGACGGACCCCAGGGGGATCTACGAAAATATCTTCCACATGGTCAACCACCTGAGCCGGGGGGTGGAGCTGGTCGTCGATCAAGCAGAGAAGAAAGAGTTCGCCGGCCTATTTCTCCTGGCCGGCAGGAAGGCCAAGGAGGGGGCCGCTTTCATGGTGGCCACCAATTACTTCAATTCCGGTATCGCGCTGCTCTCGGAGCGCTGCTGGCAGGAAGATTATGACCTGGCTTTCGGGCTCTATCGAGAGAAGATGGAATGCGCATTTTTCAATCGCCAGATCGAAGAGGCCGAGCGCCTGTTCGATTTCGTGGTCGCGCGCACCAAAAAGGATATCGATAAGGCCATCTTGCTCAACTTCAGAATGATCATGTATGCCGGCTCGGGCAAACACCAGGAGACCGTGACCACCGGTTTCGAGGCGCTGCAATTGCTGGGCGAGCACATCGCGCTGAGTGCGAGCAAGTATGAGCTGGTCGCAAAGTTCGCGCTGTTGCGCATCCGGCTCTCTCGTCGGCAGCGCTCTTCCCTGGCCGAAGTGGCCCGGATCGTCGATCCCAAGCAAGCCCTGATCATGAAGATTCTGCTGGATATTTCCTTTTCGATTTTTCTGATCGATCCCAAGCACTATCTCATGCTGGTGATCCGGATCTTCGACCTGACCCTCAAATACGGCAACTCCCCCACGGCCAGCCTGGGCTATGCCATCTACGGCGGTTATATCTGCGCCCGCTTTCAGGATTACGTATTGGGTGACCACCTGGGACGGCTGGCCATCGAATTGAATGAAAAACTGGGGCGTTTGGAATCCCATTCCAAAATCCTGCTCTACTACGCCGCGGGCATCTGCTTCTGGCGCCATCCCATCCGCGAAGCCCTGAACTATAACCGTCTCGGCCTGGCCCGCGCCCTGGAGAGCGGCGATTTGAATTTCGCGGTCTATCACGTTCAATCCATTCTGATCTTCCAATTGAACAGCGGCCTCCCTTTGGAAGAGATCGAAACCGAGTGCGACCGCCATTTCGACTTCATCCAGGAATCCAAGGACCAGGGCGCGATCAACTATGTGACCTCCCTGAGGCAAGGCATCAAGTGCCTGCGGGGCGAGACCAAGAGCCATTTGAGTCTGGATGACGACGCGTTCGTGGAGAGCCAGCATCTGCAGCAGTTGCTCCGCGACGACGTCAAAATCGTGCTGCTCAGACACTATCTGCTGAAACTGCAACTGCTTTATATTATGGAAGATATGGAAGGCGCCTGGGGGATGGCCCAGCGCGCCCTGCGGATCATCTCCCATCACGCCGGCACCGTGATCTATACGGAATTCCTTTTTTACCGCGCCCTGACCATGTTGGCCCTCTGGCCGCAGACCAGCGCCGCCAAGCGACGCGAACACCGCCGTTCCATCCGCCGCCAGATCAAGCGCTTTTCCCGAATGGCCGACCATTGCGCCCCCAATTTCCGCCATAAGCTGCTCATCCTTCAGGGCGAAACGGCCCGTCTGGATGGCAAAAGCGAGAAAGCCTTCACCTATTTCAAGGATGCCATCGGTTCCGCCCAGGAGCACGGCTTCATTCAGATGGTGGCCCTGGCCAACGAGTTGTCGGCCAAACTGGCCATCGAACAGGGGCATCACGCCCTGGCCAAAATTTTCAGCCAGGAGGCCAACGCCGCCTATTTGAAATGGGGCGCCCTGGCCAAGAGCCGGCTGATGGCGCGCAACCCATCCCAATATCTCGCCGATCTGCCGCCGGCATCGTCGCTGACGGCATCGCGCCAAATCGACTACGCCACGGTGGTCAGCGCCTTGCAGGCGATCTCCACCGAAATCGTGCTGGACCAGTTGCTCGTCCGGCTGATGAAGATCGTGGTGGAAAACGCCGGCGCCCAGAAGGTTTTGTTCATCCTGCGTCAGGACGACAGTCTGGAGATCAAGGCCAGCGGCGGCGTGGGCGGCCCGACCCGCATCACCAACCAGACCGTGCCGGTCCAGAACCGCGAGGATCTGCTGCTGCCGGCCGTCCATTATGCGCAACACACGCTGCAATCGGTGGTTATCGACGATGCCCAGGCCAGCGCCGAATACCGCGGCGACCCTTATGTCATCCATCATAAACCCAAAGCGATTTTCTGTTTGCCCATCGTGCGCCAGGGCAACCTGGTGGCGATCCTCTATCTCGAAAACAATATCGTGGCCGGTGTCTTTACTCCGGACCGCATCGAGATTTTGCAACTGATCGCCTCCCAGGCGGCCATCTCCATCGAAAATGCCAGGCTCTATGAGCGCGTGCGCCAAAAGGAGCGCGACCTGCTCGAACTGTCCGGAAAGCTGCGGACGCTCTCTTCCGAACTGGTCCTGAGCGAAGAGCGCCAGCGCCGGCGCATCGCCGTCGATCTGCATGACCGCATCGGCCACGCCCTGGCCAATGTGCGCATGCAATTGGGCGCCTTAAAGCAAAGCGTGAGTGGTGATGAAAACCAGACGGCCCTGTCGCGGATATCGGGCCTGATCGATCAATCCATTCAAGATACCCAATCGCTGACGTTCGATCTGAGTCCGCCGGTGCTTTACGACCTGGGCCTGGGGGCGGCCCTGGAGTGGCTCGTGGACCAGATGCGCGAGCAGCACCGCATCGCCATGGTGTTCAAGGAGGACCCGGCCCCCAAACCCGTGGACGAAAGTGTACGAGTGCTTGCTTTTCAGGCGGCGCGCGAGTTATTATTCAACATCGTCAAGCATGCTTACGCCCATCATGCGTGGGTGACCCTCAAACGCCAGGATGAAAAGATTTACATCGAAATTGAAGACGACGGGATCGGTTTGCACGCATCCATGCAAAAGCGGTCAAAGACCAGAAAAGGAGGCGGATTCGGGCTGTTTTCCATTCAAGAGCGTTTGAAGCATTTTGGCGGTCATCTTGAGATCTCTTCCGAGCCGGGCAAAGGAACGCGAATGACCCTGAGCGCACCCATGAAACTCACAAGAGAGGATCGACCATGAGCATCAGAATCCTGATTGCCGACGACCACAGCATCACCCGGGAAGGCCTGAAGGTGATGCTCAATAAAATGGAGAATTTCGAAGTGGTGGCCGAGGCTGAAAACGGCCGCCTGGCCATCTCCCTGGCCCGCAAACTTCTGCCGGACGTGGTGGTCATGGACATCAACATGCCGGATTTAAACGGGGTCGATGCCACCCGCCAGATCGTGGCCGAACTGCCCCAGACCCGCATCATCGCCCTTTCCATGTACTCGGACCGCAGTTATGTCAAAGGGATGCTCAAGGCCGGCGTTTCCGGCTATCTATTGAAGAATTGCGCCTTCGAAGAGCTGGCCGATGCCATCCAGACGGTGATGCGCTACCAGACCTACCTGAGCCCGAAGATTTCCGAAATCGTGAGGGACGAGTTCGTGAAAATGATGGGTTCCAATGATCCCAACACCGTCGAGCTGCTCACCGACAAGGAGCGCGAAGTGCTGCAGCTCATCGCCGAGGGCAAAAAAACCAAGGATATTGCTGAATTGCTGCACATCAGCGTCAAAACGGTCGAGGCCCGCCGCAGCAAAATCATGGAGAAATTGAACATCAACAACATTGCCGGACTGACCAAATACGCCATCCGGGAAGGACTGACGTCCATCGAATAGCCTCAAGGCGGTCTCATGTTCCGGCACCCTCCCCAACGCCTGCAAGCCGCCCTCAACCTGGCGGGTGGCCTGGTGGACGCAGCTTTTTTGCTGGTCCCGGCGCTCTTATTTCCCTTTGCCCGGCGCCGCCAACGCCGCACCGCCGCCTATGCCCGGGATCTGCTGTTCTACATCGAGCAGGGCTATTGCGATCAGCCCGAAAGCTTTTTCGCAACGCCCGCCAGACGGCCGGACTATGCTGTTACGTATAACGGTACTTATCACAACGGGCTGCAAGCGACGATCACCTGGCCCAGCGGGTATCGGCCCAGGAACCCCAACCTGCACGCCCATTGGCAACGCTTCGCCGGCAACCAGACGGCCTGCCTGGTGCGTTGGCACCACGATAGACCGGGAAGGCCCACGGTGCTGTGCCTGCATGGGTTTATGCTGGGAGATCCCCGACAAGCCGAGCGCATGTTCCGCGTGCGGCAGCTTTTCGAATTGGGGCTAGATGTGGCGCTATTTGTTACGCCTTTTCACTGGCGCCGCGCCCCCCGAGGGTGGCGTTCCCGGGGCATGTTTCTGCAACCTGAAGATGTCTGCATGACCGCCGAAGCCATCGGCCAGACCATGTACGATCTGCACGCCGCCTTCCAGATCCTCGCCCACCTGGGCGCCGGGCGCATCGGCCTGATCGGAGCCTCCCTGGGGGGCTATCACGCGGGCCTGTTCAGCTGCTTGTCGTCCCAACCGGCCTTCTGCGCCATGATGGTGCCGGCAGTGAAGTTCAAAAGTCCGCTGGATAGTCGTCTGTTCCGATGGCTCAGCGGCCTGCCGCCCCAGGTGTTGGCCAATGCCCGCCGCGTCTGGGATTTTACCTCGCCCCTGGGCATGACCCCCCAAATCGACCCCGAGAAAATTTTGATCGTCGCCTCCGAAGCGGACCGTCTATGCCCGTCCGAAGATACCCACCGGCTGGCTGCCCGCTGGCCCCGGGCCCAGAGCCTCTTCTTGACCGGCGGCCATTGGCTGATCTTCAATGCCGGTGAGCGCGGCCGGGCTTGGTACGGCTTGCTGGCGCGCTGCGGCTTTATTCCTGAAGCTTGAAAGCCGTCCTGCAGGGTCGTCAGTGTCCCTATATGAGGGCAAAATGCATGCTTGGGTAAGGCTCAATAGACCGCCAACCGTATTTTCGCCTTCGTTCCCGAAGGTTAAGATTAGGGCTAAAAAAGGGAGATGGCGATGAGCGCACAGCACATACGAATCGAAAGCGGGCGCGACGCCCGCCAACCGAAAGATTTTCCAGCGCCGGCCTGGAAGGATATCCTTTACCGGACCAAGGACGAAGTCAGCAAAGACAATCTATCCATCGTCGCCGGGGGGGTGGCGTTTTATATGCTGCTGGCGATTTTCCCCGGGATCGGCGCCATGGTCGCCATCTATGCCCTGGTGGCCGATCCGGCCCAGATCCAGCAGCAATTATCGGCGCTCTGCCGCCGCAGGCCATGTCGATTCTCCAGGATCAGCTCACCCGGGTGGCCTCCGGCCAAAGCAGGGCCCTGAGCTTCGGGGCTGTCTTCGGCATTCTGCTGGCCCTGTGGAGCGCCGCCAAGGGCATGAAGGCGGTGATCACCGGATTGAATATCGTCTATGAAGAAGAGGATCGGCGGAGCTTCATCAAGCTCAACGCCCTTGCCCTGGCGCTCACCCTGGGGGCCATTGCGTTCGTGATTGTCTCCCTTGGGCTGATCGTCATCTTCCCCGCGCTGCTGGGATCGCTGGGCTTGTCCGCTGCCGCCAGCATTCTGACCAGCATCCTGCGCTGGCCGCTGCTGGCCATTTGCGTCATCATCGGCGTGGGGCTGTTATACCGATATGCGCCGAACCGGCAGCGGCCCCAGTTCCGCTGGGTCAGTTGGGGTTCCATCGGCGCCACCCTCCTCTGGATCGCGGCCTCGGTCGGGTTTTCCTACTATGTGAGCAATTTCGGCAGTTACAACGAGACTTATGGGTCGATCGGGGCGGTGATCATCCTGCTCATGTGGTTTTACATCACGGCCTTCGTGATCCTGCTGGGAGCTGAACTCAACGCCGAGATGGCGCATCCAATCGGCGCGTACGTTACCGTTACGGTAACTATTTCTTCCCGGAAGCATATTGCTTGAGGGCCTCTTGTAGACTTTTGGCGCTTGCCGGGGCCTTGATGCTTTCATCTTCGAGATCCGCGTCAAGGATTCTCTGGGTCACCTGCGCTTCGTCTTTACGGCCTTCGTCGCCACGGTAGCCCCGGGCCTTGTCCTGGTCCATCTGGTAGTAGGCTTGGGTGGCCTCTTCATCCACGTCAAGCACCCCACCGGTGAGGGAGACGCCCGCAAACAGGCCCTTGATCCGCTGGTAGGTCACCACATCGGCTTCGGTGGCCATACCTTTGGCTTTGGCCCCCATGGAACCTGCGGCTACGGAAGCGTCCACACCCAAGGTGAAGTCGCTGTCTTTAATCAGATTTTGAACGGCCTGCTGCTTGTTGAAGACCATGATCAAGTCGCTCGATTCGACGCCGATTTGGGCGCCGATGCTGGCGCCGCCCAGTGTTACGAGCACAGGGTGGCTCCAATTGTCTTGATTGCGTGTCAGCAGCACGCCTTGCCCGTAGCGGCCGCCTGCAACCACGGCAGCCTTGAGCACATCCGGAACGATGGCCACGGCCTGGGCGTTTTGCAGCACATCAGCCGGTATCTTTTGATCGTTGCCGGCAGCGCTGGCCATCTCATCGATCAGTCCGGCGGCCTTGCCGATGGCCTCTTCCGCATCCTGCTGTGCTTCGATGGCATCGCCCGCGCTGCCCATCGTGCCGCGGCCGGCCGTCTCGGCGCCGATGGCAAACGTCGCCGTCATCCAAAAGCATATTGTTCCCAGCAACAGTATTTGGGTCAGGTGTGTTTTCATGTTTTCTCCTTTTTTGTGGGTTGTTCGCGTTTGCTTTCGAGCATTTACTTTCAAGGCTCGAATAGAAATGGGTGGGAATGTGTATTTGGCTGCCCGGAAGGGGGCATCATAACCATCGAACCGCTTGACCCGAAGCATATACGGTTCGCCCGAGCCGGCCGGAAGGGCCACCACAACCCGATGCGCTTGCATCGGCCGCGCGCATTTTTAACCGCCCGTGAAATCCGGTGTTGCCACCGAACCTCATGAAATATATAAACTTCAGATCGATACCGGAATATCCTGTATATACTCTTGGGAGGAACGACTCATGAAACTGCGCTTGAAGTACCTTTTGATCTCCTGCTTGATCGTTTCCGGAGCCTGGGGCGCCCTGGCGCTGGCTCAGGATTCCATGGCCGACTTTGGGTTGAATGCCGATGAACTGGAAGCGCGCATCGTCGAATCGCTGGCCAATGGTTATCTTCCCGCCAATCCCGACAAGAAAGTGTTCAAAGCCGCGGCGCCCGCGGTGCGGGCGGCCTTTGTGCACAACAGCCTGAGCTGGTTGAAGACCTATACGCAGAGCGATGCTTTTAAAAGCGACTATGCGCAGCAGCGCGCCGCCGCCGAGCCCGACCCGCCGAAAACGGCGACCGCGGATGAAAAATACGCAGCCTCTTTGGCCGAGCAGCGCCAGAGTCTCGAAAAAACCAAGCAGGATATCGCCAAGATGCCTCCCGAGCTGCAAAAGCAAATGCAGGGGGCCTTGAAGGAGATGGAAGCCAATATCGAAAAACAAGCCCAAGACCCGCAGATGGCCGCCATGATGAAGCAGAGTTACGAGCAGGAGGTCGTCTTCGAGCAAAAAGACCATCAAGAGCGGATGGCCGCCTGGGAAAAAAAATATCCCGAAGACCCCCAGGTGCTGATCGCCGCCCGCCTGCACCAATTCCTGGAGGTGAGCCGCAACATTCCTTTTGATGCCCAATTGGTGCCCAAGGGCAAGCTCCTGAAGTTCGCCGACCCCCAATACGAAGCCCAAACCGCCGAATGGAAACTGTGTTATCGTGCAGGCCGCGAACCGGTCCAGGCGGCGCGTGCCTTTGCGAGCGAGTGGTTAGGTCAGATCGAGAAGAACTAAACGCAAACTGGCCTATCGTCCTGAATTATCATCTCTTGAACTGCTCGACCAGGCCGTCGCGCAACGTTTTGAGCCGGGTGCCGATGCCGACTTTGTAGATGTGAGGGTTTTCGAAACGTTGGTACTCCATGGGCAGGAGGGCCAGGCGCTCGCGGCAGTAGCGGGCGGTTTGGGAAAGCGACGGTGGATCGTATACGATCTTGCCATCCTGCATCACCCTGTGCAGCAGCGGCTCGAGCCGGAGCCCTTCGAGGCTGAAGGATTTCAGGGGGGTGAAGGGATGATGCATCCGCAGGATCTCTGTTTCATCCGCAATGGCGACGGCATCGGCCCCGGCCAGATGCCCTTGGGCATCGAAGGCCCGCCACACCTGCTTGCGCTCGGGCAACGTGATTTTGGAGACATTTTCGGAAAGTTTGATCACCGGCCGCCCGTCGGCCAGCGCCAGTTTGTAGACGCCGTCCAGGGCCGCATCGGGCTGGCCCGTGACCAGGCTGGTGCCGACGCCGAATACGTCGATGGGCGCCGCCTGTTGCTTGAGGCTGCGGATCACGTACTCGTCGAGCTGGTTGGAGGCCGCGATCTTGACGTAGGGCAGTCCGGCTGCGTCCAGCATGGCGCGGCTGCGCTTGGCCAGATAGGCCAGGTCCCCGCTGTCCAGCCGGATGCCTTTGAGGCGCCGGCCCTGTTTTTCCATCTCTTTGGCCACCGTGATCGCGTTGGGCACCCCGCTGTGCAGCGTGTCGTAGGTGTCCACCAGCAGCACGCACGCCTCGGGCCGTGCGGCGGCAAAGCTGCGGAAGGCCGCCAGCTCGTCGTCGTGACACTGGATATAGGCGTGGGCCATGGTGCCCGCGGCCGGCAAATGGAAATCCCGGGCCGCCCGCGTATTGCTGGTGGCGTCGAACCCGCCGATCATGGCCGCCCGGGCGGCATGGTACCCGCCCAGGCCCTGGGCCCGGCGCAATCCGAAATCGATGAGCGAACCCTCTTGGGCCGCCAGGCGCATGCGGCTGGCCTTGGTGGCGATCAGCGACTGGAAATTGAGCAGGTTTAGAATCACCGTCTCGACGATCTGGGCCTCGATCAGCGGCCCCTCGATTCGGAGCACCGGGGCTGCGGGAAATACCAGCTCCCCTTCGGGCGGCGCAAAGACCGCTCCCGTGAACCGGAACGCCTTCAGATAGGCCAGATACTCTTCCTGAAAGCCCTGGGCCTTCAGGAATTCGAGATCCTGGGCGTCGAAGCGCAACTGCGCCAGGGCCGTCAGCAGGTCCGGCAACCCGGCAAAGACCGTGTAGCCGCCGCCGAAAGGGTTTTTACGGAAGAAATAATCGAAGACGGCCGGCTGATGTTGCCGGCCGTTCAGAAAATAGGCCTGCCCCATGGTCAGTTCGTACAGGTCCGTATAGCTTCCGGTAAAATCGATCATCGGCATGCGCTCCATTACTTCCGCCCGGCCCGGATCGAATCCGATTTCAAGAATCGGACCCCCTTGCGGCGCAGGTCCTCCCAGGCTCTTTCCAAACTGCCCGGCGGCGAGCCCACCGGACGGGTCAAGTCGCTGAGATAAAACACCGTATACCTCTTTTCGGCCCCGTCGGCGGCCGTGAAGTAGACGCAGTAATCGGCCGCCAGGCCGCAGACGAAGATGCGCCGGACCCCGCGCCCGCGCAGATAGCCATCCAGGCCGGTCTCGGTCAACCGGTCATTTTCCAGAAAGCCCGAATAGCTGTCGATCTTCTGGCGGTAGCCCTTGCGGATGATGCTTTCGGCCATCCAGGCCTTCAGATCCGGGTGAAATTCGGCGCCGGCACTGCCCTGCACGCAGTGGTCGGGCCACAGCACCGGGCCGATCCCCGGCGCCTCGAAGAGGTCCAAAGGGTTCTTGCCCGCATGCCGGCTGGCGAAGCTTTGGTGATCGGCCGGGTGCCAGTCCTGGGTGAACACCACCGCCAGATGGTGCTGCTTGAAGCGCTCCATCAAGGCGTTGACCCCGCCGATAACCGCGTCGCCCTGTTCGACGGCCAGCGCCCCGCCGGGCATGAAGTCGTTCTGCATATCCACGACGATCAGGGCGTCGCCTTTCTGCAATTCGATGGAATCAAAAGCATTCGAAGGTTCCAAGACGCTTCGCCTCCTCTCCCGTTCTCTTTTTCAGACAATAGAGCAGATGATACGGCGGCTTGCAAGAAAGACAACCTACCCATACCCGCGACGCTCCTATTCTCCGGGGATTAGATTTTTCGCGCAACCCATCTATTCGGGAAAATTGGGAATATGGATGGGCGCCGGCTAAGCGGGCTTCGGTAAGGGCGGCTCCAAGGGGGGCTTGCCGAACCTTTGGCGCAGCCGGTTGATGACGCGCAAGATGCGTCTGTAGCCCAGGATGCGGCGCACCAGGGCGCGTTTGCGGGGAAAATCGAGCAGCAGAAGCCCGATGAAGAGGGTCAACAGGCCCTGTCCGGGCAGAATCAGCATGGCCAGGCCGCTCAGCACGAACAGAAGGCCGAGGCCGTTTTTTAAAACGAGGAACGGAATCAAAAGATAGCGCGGCCATTTTCGCGGTAATTTGCGTTCCTGGTGCAAATAGCCCCTGGGCAGCCGGACGATCACCAGGGGAACCGCCACCAGGGAGCCGACGAACATCAACACCGAGGCGCCGCCCAGCGCGCTCAGCAGAACCTCGCGGCCCTCAAACAAATCCGTTATATTGTTCCACAGAACGTCCAGCATATGCTTCGCGATCCTGTCGTTGTCATCCGCCCATGGCGCCCCCCCATTGCCGGCCACCCGGGAGATGCCCGGCAGGCAGCTCAAGGGCAACCATAAGCACTTCTGAAGACTCGGCACGGCTAGGGGGTCGTCCCAGGCATGCCAGGCGGTTAAGCCACCTTGCGCATGCAAGCGAGCAAGTCGTCGACGCCGACGGTGGCAATTCCGGAATTGATATCGGACATGGCATAGGGGATGACCAACTCCGCGTCATGAATGATCGCGCCGCAGGAGTAGACCACATTGGGAACATACCCCTCGCGTTCGCTGGCATGCGGGGCGAGCAAGGGCTCATCCAGGCGGGCGATGACCTTAGCGGGATTTTCCAGATCGAGCAGGATGGCGCCGATGCAATACTGGCGCATGGGGCCGACGCCATGGGTGAGCACGATCCAGCCGGCATCGGTTTCAAGGGGTGACCCGCAGTTGCCGATCTGTATGAACTCCCAGGGGGATTCCGGCACCTGGATGACGTGGGACGCCTGCCAGAAATGGATATTGTCCGAGAACATGATGTGGTTGTTCTCTCCATCCTGGCGCGACAGCATGACATACCTTCCGTTGATTTTGCGCGGGAAAAGGGCCAATCCCTTGTTTTTGATGGCCTTGCCGTTGAGCGTCAGGACATTGAAGGTGACAAAGTCCCTGGTTTCGATCAATTGCGGCAGGATCGCGGTGCCGTTGTAGGCCGTGTAGGTCGCGTAGTAGGTGACCCCCCGGTTTTCATCCAGAAATCGGACGAAGCGGGCGTCCTCGATGCCGCGGCTTTCGTTTTTGGAAACGGGAAAGATCACCCGTTCGGAGATGCGATGATCGGCATGAAAGCTCACCTCGTAATTGGAATCCGCCAGCCAGCGCATGATCTCGAAAGTTCTTTTTTGGCGGGCTTCCGCAAAGAGCGGGGTTGCCCGCAGCATTCCGATCTTTTCCAGCAACTGGCTGTGCGTGAAATCGTCCGGCAGCAGGTTCAGCAGATGGGCGCTGATCTCGTTGCCGGCCCCCATTTCGTCCAATTTCCGGCGGAACGGACCGCGCTTGTAAACCGGGTCCAGGCGCAGATCCGGGGTTTCCACGAAATCGCTGAGCGGGTCGAAGAGAAAGCGGTTTTGTCGATTCAGAACGCCGCTGCGAAACACGATCGACGAAATGTGGCCTTCGCCGGTGGCCCGCAGGCTCATGATAAAGCGCAGCCCGCCTTTTTTGAGATGGCTCTGGTCCGGATGGGCGACAATCGAAGGATTGAAAAGGGCGGCCGATTCGATGGAGTACTCTTTGGTGAAGTAGGCGCCGATCAGCGCCTTTTGCACCTCGCTGAGCGCCGCGCCGCGCGGAAGATAATCCTTTACTGCCGTCCGGTGCAGTTCGAAAATGTGCTCGATGTTTTCATGCCGGCCGGCGAAATCCGTCATGATCTGGGTCATCAGCTTTTTGGCCGCTGCCGCCGGCAGGCGCAGGATGCGCTGGATGATGCGCTCGATGCGCGGCTTCTCATCGGGAAGATGCAGACGGGTGATCACCCGGGAGGTGTCGCCCACCATCTTGACGGTTTTTCTTTTGACGTTCGGTTTTGCCAACCTTTTAGAGTTCATGACGCTATAGCCTTGCTTTCATGGATATTTACATTGACGGACGGGAATCCGTGAGGCAGCGTTCCACCAGGTCGGCAATGACCGCCGTGCCGGCGCACATGACCGTGTCGGCCCCGCCCCAGTATATCTTGACGCTCCCGTCGGCTTCGGGCACCGCGCCGCAAGTAAAGACCACGTTGGGCACGTAACCGTTTACTTCCCAGGGATCTTCGGGCTGCAATATCCACTGGTCGGCAACGCCGAGGATGCGCGCCGGATCGTCCAGGGCGTGCAGGGCCGCGCCCAGGCGATAGACCGTTCCGGACATGGTTTTAAAAACGCCGTGGTAGATGTGCAGCCAGCCCTTGCTGGTTTTAAAGGGCGGCGCGCCGGGGCCGATTTTCATTTCGTCCCAGTGGTAGGTCACCGGCTTCATGATCACCCGGGAATCGCCCCAGTGGATCAGGTCGGGAGAGTAGGAGATCCAGATGGACCAGGGAGAGATCTCCGAGTGCGGCCGGTCCAGGCGCGCATAGCGGCCGCCGAAGCGCTCGGGGAAGATGACCACATTGCGCAAATCGGCCTGGGTGATCAGGGCCAGGCGCTCCACGGTTTCAAAATCCCGGGTGCGCGCCAGGGCAATCCGCACCCCGTGACGGGAGTAAGCGCTGTAGGTCAGCAGGTAGGCATCTTCCACCGGCGAGATCCGCAGGTCTTCCACGCCGAAGGCTTCGTATTCGGCAAAAGCGGGATCGCTCGAAGGGATCAGAAACGGTTGGGGATGTACCTTGAAGGCAAAGCCATCGTCACTGTCGGCCCGGCCGATGATCGAGCGGCCGTTGTGCAGATGCGATCGGAACAGCATGATGTAGCGGCCGTTGTGTTTGACGACGCCTGCATTGTGCACCGTAGCGACCGGGTAGGGCACATCGTGGCGCGTCAGCACGGGGTTGTTTTTGAAACGCTGGACGATCGGCGTATGATTCTTCATGTTTTTCTACCTTGATCCCTTCTCAAGCATGGCCGCATAAACCCGGAGATAACCGTCGACCATTTTATCGACGGAGAAATGGCCTTCGACCCGCAGCCGGCATTGACGCCGCTCGATCTCTGCGACCCGGGCCACTGCCGCGATGGCTTGTCCCACGCTGTCGACCAAAAAACCGCTGCGGCCGTCTGCGATCAACTCGGGCATGCTGCCCCGATTAAAGGCGATCACGGGCGTGCCGCAGGCCATGGCTTCGACCACCGACAAACCGAAAGGCTCATCGAAGCCGATGGGGTGCAGCAGTGCCAGGGCCTTGCCGAGCAGCCGGTTGCGCGCGACGGGGCCGACGCTGCCGACATACGCCACCTGGGCGTCGTCGATGTGCGGGGCGACATGGCGCTCATGGTACGCCCGGTCCTGAACGATGCCCGCCATGATCAGCTTTTTACCGCAGGACTTGGCAATCTGCAGGGCCTCGCGGGCCCCTTTGTCGGGATGAATGCGCCCGAAGAAGAGCAGATAATCGTCCGGGGCCGGCTCAAAATCGAACTGCGTCAGATCGAGGCCATGATAAACGGTGCGGATGTAGGTCAGCTCCGGCGAGCGATCGGCATCGCTGATGGAGACATAAAACGTCTTGCCATTGTACTTCTTGTAAACCGGCAATATCCCAGGCGAAGAAAAGCCGTGAATGGTGGTCACCATCGGGGTGGTGGTCATGCCGCTGTAGGTCAGCGGCAGAAAATCGAAATGATTGTGGATTATGTCGTAGCCGTCGGCCTGCTCGAAGAGTTCCGAGATGTGCAGGCACTCCCACACTTTGGCGATCAGCGTCGGGTCTTCTTCATAGCCCCTCGGGCAGACGGCCTGCAGCCGGCCGCGGGTTTGCGAGTCCGCCGTGGCAAACAAAGTGACCGCATGCCCGCGTGCGACCAAACCCTCGGTGATCAGGGAGGCGATGCTCTCCCAGGGGCCGTAATGCCGCGGCGGCGTACGCCAGGCAATCGGCGCCAGCATGGCGATGCGCATGGCAGATCCTTTTGGCATCATATCTTCGAAGACCGGGGCTGTTTGAGCACCTCGTCGGCATAGAGCTTCTGCAAGGTCATCAGCGAAAGCAGCCAGGCCAGGGAGGACTCGGCGCCCTCGTTCTGGTTGATGCCATCGGCCATCAGGCCGTCGCGGCAACCCCCGGTCTTGGGGTCGTAGAGCGGCAAGTTGAGGTCGTTGTGGCCCAGAAACCAGTTGAAGCACATGACCGCATGGGCGAACCACACCTTGTCCTGGGTGACCTCAAAGGCCTCCACGCAGGCTTCGATCATGGCATTGGCTTCGATGGGCTGCTGGTCGAAACGGGCCCGGGGGCCACCTTTGGCGTACCAGCCATTGCTGCCGATGGGCACCAGGTGACCCTCTTCGGTCTGCACCGCGATCAGCCATTTGAGGGATACAAGGCCCATGTTGACCATGTCCGGTCGCTGCATCGCCCGGCCCGACAACAACAGCGCCTGGGGCAGTTTGCCGTTGGCGTAGTTCAAGGCGTCTTCGAGCCAGGGCCATTCGTCGGTCGCGTGGTTTTTGAACTGATCGAACAGCCGCTCGGCCAGAAGGTCCCGGACCCTGCGCACATCGCTGTCTCCGGAAAATTTCTCCAGGTAGGCCTGCATGCCCACCAGGCAAAAGGCGATGGCGCGGGGCGAGCGAAAATGCTCCGCCGCCCGCAGGGCCTTGTTGAAAAGGGTCGTGCTCATGGCGATGTGGCCAGGATTGCGAAGCAATGCCACGGCCTTGCCGAGGCTCCACAGCGCCCGGCCATGGGCGTCCTCGGAACCCACTTCCTCCATCCACTGCCGGGAATAGGTCATGAAGTTGCGGAAGCGCCCTTCCTCCGGGTTGAACGCAAATAGCAGAAATCCAAGGTAATGGCCGCTGAGCGCATCGAGGCCCCAGCCGTTGGTGGGCAGGTAGGTTTGCCCCAAAGCGGCCACCAGCAGCGCCCGGGCGTTGTCATCGGTGCAGTAGCCGTGGCTGCGGTCCGGGATCGTATAGGTGGCGTGCTGCACGATGCCGGTATCGTCGGTCATCGCTTGCAGGTGGTCGAGCTTGATCTCCGGCAGTTCGAAATGGGTGATGGCCTTGATGCTCTCGACATACGAGTGCCGGGGACGCGGACTGCGGATGCGGTTGAGCTGAACCTCCCTGAACACCTGAAGATATTGTCGCGAAACCTCCTTCCAGACCGCTTCGCGGCTGAACAGGTACGCTTTTTTGCGCATGGCGTGCCGTTCGACATCGTTGTCCAAAAGATCGACGATCTGCTGGGCCATGGCCTCCGGATTGTGGAAGGGCACGATGCGTCCGCGCGCGTCGGCCAGCATCTCGGTGGCATACCAGTACGGGGTGGAAATCACGGCTTTGCCGGTGCCCATGGCATAGGCCAGGGTGCCGGAAGTAATCTGGGCTTCCTCCAGATAGGGCGTGACGTAGATATCGGCGATACCCAGAAACTCGCACAGCTCTTTGATTTCCACAAAGCGGTTCTGGAAAATGACGTGTTCGCCGAGGCCCAGTTGGCGCACCAGCTGCTGCAGCATGATGCGGTAGGCATCCCCCTGGGACTTCAAGATATGCGGATGGGTGGCCCCCAGCACGATGTAGACCACGTCCGGATGTTTGCGGATGACTGCCGGCAGCGCCTGCAGCACCGTTTCGATCCCCTTGTTGGGGGAAAGCAATCCGAAGGTGAGCAGTACTTTCTTGCCTTCCACACCGAACTTGTCTTTGTTGAAGCTCGGATCGATAAAGGGCGTATCCGGAATGCCATGGTGGATGAAGACGACTTTTTCTTCGGGTACGCCGTAGACATCCTTTAAAAAGTCGGCGGCCTTGTGGCTCATCACCACCAGTTTATCGGACAGATCGGATAGCTTGCACAGGACGTCGCGATATTCGGGGGCCGGGTCCTTTAAGACCGTGTGCAGCGTGGTCACCACCGGCATGCGCAGATTGCCCAGCAGGCTCAACAGGTGGCTGCCGGCCGGACCGCCGTAGATGCCGTATTCATGCTGCACACTGACAATATCGGTTTGGCTGATGTTGAGAAATTGCGCCGCGGTCGTGTAGTCGCTCAACTTGTTCTGGTTGATCTCGAAACGCACTTTATCCGGGTAGGCATAGCCGCCGGGCCGATCGTTCATGGCCGCCGCCCAGTTGAAAATATCGGGGGCCTCCGCCGACAGGCCTTCAACCAGGTCCGTGGTGAAGGCCGCGATGCCGCATTGCCGGGGCATATAATTGCCGATCACGGCCACCGAACCGATCCCCTCGTAGTATTTGATAATCGCTGACATGTTGGACTCCTTCTATCCAATGCGCTTCTCAGGCGCGCTTGCACTCCTGTCCGCGGGCGGTATGGACCGCCTCCATGCCTTCCGAGCGTTGAATCGTATAAATATGGACGGCATGCGGTTGGTTCAAAAGGCTCTTGGTCCCTAGCAGGACGCCGAATATTTTGGACCGCAAATGGTGATCCAGATGTTTTCGGCTTTGCCACTCCACGAGCAGATTCAAAAAATTCTGGTCTTCGATGGCCCGCAGAAGGGTATGGCTCAGAAAGCCCTCTTCCTTTTCCATGGACCCGGTCACCGAGAGGAGGGTTTGCACCAGCTCTTTCTGTTTTTCAGGAATCACATGCATGCTGATATTGACGATGATCATTGCGTTTACCTCTCGGTAATCCTGTTCTTGTGAGATTTTACTGGCCTGAACTTCTCCATGGATTGCGTCGTTGCCCTACGCCGGCCGACGACAAGGGTCTCTTCCATAAGGATTCAATCTTCGTGCCAGACCCCTTTGGATGTCCAACCGATGGATTTGGCAGGAAATAGCCTTGTGTCGGCGGGCGTGCACCGGCATGTGCGCGGGGTCTTATTTAACCAATGGTCTTAAATGACCTTTTGAGACCGTGGCTTGGCAGGATGGCAAGCAGATCCTCAGGTGGATGTGTCCGGTCGGTCAAGAGGCCGGCGAAGAGGGTTTTCCGATATTCAATTTGCGCATGCGGGCGCGCAGGGTGCTGCGCTCCAGGCCTAGTACTTCAGAAGCACTGCCGGGGCCGCTCACTTTCCACCGGACCTGTTCCAGCACCTGGGTGATGTATTCACGTTCGACCTCCGCCAGGGTGCGGCCGGATCGGAGCGCTTCCCTGGGCGGTTTTTTCAACTCATCCACCAGGCGCAATTTGGGCCCCGAAGAACTGATCACGGCCCGTTCGAGCACATTCTCCAGTTCACGCACGTTTCCCGGCCAGTGATAGCCCTGCAACGCCTCCATGACGTGTACGGGAATTATCTCGATGGATTTGCCCAGGCGCTTTGAAATCTTGTTGACGTAAAAATTCACCAGCAGCGGAATGTCTTCCAGGCGATCCCGCAGGGGCGGCATGGTGATCGGGAAGATATTCAGCCGGTACCAGAGATCTTCCCGGAATCGGCCCTGGCGGACCTCTTCGGCGAGGTTGCGGTTGGTGGCGGCAATGATGCGCACATCCACTTTTTTGGTTTCGGAGCTTCCCAGGCGCTCGAACTCGCCGTTTTCGATCACCCGCAGCAACTTGGGCTGTAATTCCAGGGGCAGTTCGCCGATCTCGTCCAGAAACAGGGTGGCGCCGTGGGCGATTTCAAATCGTCCCAGGCGCCTGGACAGCGCGCCGGTGTAGGCCCCTTTTTCATGCCCGAAGAGTTCGCTTTCGATCAGGTTGGCGGGCAGGGCGGCGCAATTCATTTTGATCAGGGCGCGCTGCTTGCGCAGGCTCATGCCATGAACGGCCCGCGCCACCAATTCCTTGCCCGTTCCGGTTTCGCCCAGAATCAATACGTTGGTATCGGTGCCGGCGATCTGCTCGACCTTGAAAAATACGTAATTGATGGCATCGCTTTGGCCGACGATATTCTCGTGGTTGTAAACCAGCTTGATCTCTTCCTGCAGATAGGCTCTTTCGGCTTCGAGTTTGTCTTTCAGCCGGCGGAGTTCGGCCGTGCGTTCTTCGACGAGTTCCTCGAGATGTCTTTTGTAGTACTCGCGCTCGGTCACGTCTTCGATGGCCAGCATGATCAGCTGGGTCCGATTGTCCTCTTTATAGATCCGGCGGGCATTCAGGCGCATGATCTTGCGGCCGATGGTCTCGAAGGTGTGCTCCACCTCGAAATCATGAAAGGCGGTGTTGCCCGGCAGAATGTCTTCAAGCAACTCTTTGAGCCGGGGGATGTCCCATTGGCGGTTGCCCAGATCGTATATCAGGACCCCTTCGGTCGCATCGGGCTGCACATCGAACGCCTGGTAGAAAGAAGCGTTGGCAGTTATCACTTTCAGGTCAGGGTCAAGCACGATCAAGGGCTCACGAATCGATGCCAGGATGGTCTTGAAGATGTCCAAAAATGCTTTGGGCATATTTTACCTCTAATCGGGTGAGACGGGGTTGTTCGCTATGACTTTCCTTCGATGATTTTGAAACCATACCATAAATCCGGGCCCTGCCGTCTCATAATACTCAGGCCGCCAGATCGCGCTTTGGGGGCTTGTCGGCGATCATGGCCTCCGTGGTCAGGAGCAGGCCGGCCACGGACGCCGCATTTTGAAGTGCAAAGCGCGTGACCTTGGTGGGGTCCACCACGCCGGCCGCGATAAGATCTTCATAGGTTCCCGATTCGGCATTGAAGCCAAAGCCGCCCCGGCCTTCCAGCACCTGCTGCAGCACGATGGAGGCCTCGAAGCCGGCATTGGTCGCGATCTGCCGCAGGGGTGCTTCGAGGGCGCGTCGGATCAGGTTGACCCCCAACTGTTCTTCGCCGGGAAGCCGTACCGTCTCCAGCACCTTCAGGGCCCGCAGGTAGGCGACGCCGCCGCCCGGGACGATGCCTTCTTCCACGGCGGCGCGCGTGGCATGCAGGGCGTCATCGATGCGGTCCTTTTTCTCCTGCATTTCGGTCTCGGTGGCCGCCCCCACCTGGATCACGGCGACCCCGCCGGCCAACTTGGCCAGGCGCTCCTGCAGCTTCTCTTTGTCATAATGGCTATCGGTCGCTTCGATTTGAATTTTGAGCTGTTGAATTCGGGCTGCCAGGGCCTGGGGGTCGCCGCCCCCGTCGATGATCGTCGTCTGGTCCTGGTCCACGATGATCCGTCTGGCAGTCCCCAGGTCTTGCAGGAGCACCGTTTGCAGGTCCATGCCCAGATCCTCGGTGAGCGCCCGGCCGCCGGTCAGGGTGGCCAGATCTTCCAGGGTGGTCCTGCGGTGGTCGCCGAAACCCGGGCTCTTCACCGCCGCGCAAAGCAATGTGCCTCTCAGTTTGTTCACCACCAGGGTGGCCAGCGCCTCGCCGTCGACCTCTTCGGCCACGATCAGGAGGGGCTTGCCGGTTTTGGCCACCTGTTCCAGAATCGGCAGCAGATCGCGCATGGCATTCATTCTTCTTTCGTGCAGCAGAATATAGGCCTCTTCCAGGTGCACGGTCATCTTCAGCGGGTCGGTGACGAAGTAGGGGCTTAAATAGCCGCGGTCGAATTGCAGCCCTTCGACCACCTTGAGGGTCGTCTGCATGGATTTGGCGTCTTCTACCGTGATCACCCCCTGCCGGCCCACGCGTTCCATGGCCTCGGCGATCAGATCGCCAATGGCGGCATCGTTGTTGGCCGACAGGGTACCGACCTGGGCGATATCTTTCCGGCTTTGGATCGGTGTGGAGATCCTTTTCAACTCCGCCACCACCCGCCCGACGGCCCTGTCGATGCCGCGTTTCACGGGCATGGGATTCACGCCGGCCGCCACGAGCTTGGCCCCCTCGCGGTAGATGGCCCGGGCCAGGATGGTGGCCGTGGTCGTGCCGTCACCGGCCTTGTCGGAGGTCTCCGCAGCCGCCTGCCGGACCATCTGGGCGCCGATGTTTTCGAAGCGGTCTTGCAGTTCGATCTCTTTGGCTACCGTGACGCCGTCCTTGGTGATTTTGGGCGACCCCCAGGATTTGTTAAGGAGCACGTTACGCCCCTTGGGACCGAGGGTCACCTTCACCGCATCGGTCATGGCGTCGACGCCCATCATCAGCTTCTCGCGGGCCATGGCCCCATATTTGATCTCTTTTGCTGCCATTGCGTCACTCTTCCTTTAATTGCCGTGATCCAATATTAATCCGGCTGGCCCAGCGCTTCACACACCTTGGCGGCTAGGGCTTTCATCGAGAACGGCTTCTGGATGAAGCGTACCCCCTGATCCAACACGCCCAAGTGGGCGATGGCGTCGGAGGTGTAGCCGGACATGAACAGCAGATTCAGATGGGGTTCGATCGACCTCAGGCGTTCGGCCAGCTCCCGCCCGTTCATTTCGGGCATGACCACATCGGTGATCAGCAGATGGATCCGGCCGTGGTGGGCTTCGGCCAACCGCATGGCTTCGCCGGCGGTGCCGGCGGTCAGTACGGTGTAGCCCAGCTTTTCGAGCATGGTGCGGATCAATTTCAAGATCGCGTACTCGTCCTCCACAACCAGGATGGTCTCGCCATCACCGGTCGGGATCTGGGCGGAACGCTCCTTGCGCGGATCGACCGCGACCCCCTCGCGGCACTGCAGGTAGATTTTGAACGTCGTGCCTTTGCCCGGTTCACTGTAGGCATTGATGAAGCCTATGTTCTGCTTGACGATGCCGTACACCGTGGAAAGCCCCAAGCCGGTGCCCCGGCCCATACCCTTGGTGGTGAAAAAGGGCTCGAAAAGATGATCCTGGGTCTGCTTGTCCATGCCGCAGCCGTTATCGCTGACCGCCAACAGGACGAAGTCGCCGGGGATAAAGCCCTCATGGTCGTCGCAAAAGGCCTGGTCAAAAGTGACCATGCTGGTTTCAATGGTGATCTTGCCGATGTCGGTGATTGCATCCCGGGCGTTGACGCACAGATTGGCCATGATCTGGTCGAGTTGGGAAGGGTCCATCAGAATCGGGCGCAGGTTGGTTCCGGGCTGCCAGGCCAGTTCGATGTCCTCGCCGATCAGGCGGCGCAGCATTTTGAGAATGCCCTCGACCGCGTGGTTTAAATCGATCAACACGGGCGCGATGGTTTGCTTACGGGCAAAGGCCAGCAATTGGCGCGTGACCTCCGCGGAACGCCGGGCGGCCTTGAGGATCTCCTGCAGATCGCCGTGCACCGGATCGGATGCCGCCACCTTGTGCAGGGCCAGTTCCGTATAACCGAGAATCACGCTGAGCATGTTGTTGTAGTCGTGGGCCACGCCGCCCGCCAGCCGGCCGACCGACTCCAATTTTTGAGCCTGCCGGAATTGGGACGCCAGCGATAGCCGCTCGGTGATATCCTCGAACAGCTCGATGGCCGCCGTAATCTCGCCCGAGGGGCCACGTACCGGCGACGACACGATGCGGTAGCTGCGCCCCACGCCCGCCCGCGGGATTTGCAAGGTGGTTTCATGCACTTCGCCGTCTTGCAGCGTCTTGGCCGTCGGGCAGCGGTCGCAAACCGCCTTGGGCCGCGAAGCGTTGAGGGCGCTGTAGCAGATGGGCCGTTGGCCTGCATCAATGTCGGGAAACCAATCGCGCATGCACCGGTTCAGTTCGAGAATCTCCATGGCGGGACTGATGAGGGCCACGCCGATGCCGATGTTGTCCAGGATGCTGCGCGTCTTGGCCTCGCTTTCGTCCAGAACCTTTTCCACCCGCTTGCGTGCGGTGATGTCGCGGATGTTGCATTGGATCACCTTTTTGCCGTCCACCAGATACACGTTGCTGACAAATTCTACCGCGACGCGCCGCCCTTCCAGGGTTAGCAGCGGCAAATCCTCATAGCGGATGTATTGGTTGTCTTGCAGGGTCTTGAAGGCCTCCTTGGATGCAGCGATGTCTCTGAAGCCACCCAGTTCCCAAAGATATTTGCCGAAGACCGCATCGAAAGAGTAGCCGAGCAGTGCCAACAGGAACGGATTGACGTCGACCACCTTGCCCGTCTCGGCATTGAGAATCAAAATGCCGTCCTGGGCGGATTCGAACAGGCGCCGGTATTTCTGCTCGGAAGCGCGCAGGGCCGCGAGCGTCTTTTCACAATCCTGCACCGCTTCGGCCGGCTGTCCGTTGTGCCGATTCAGTTCGGCGCCGTCGTCATCGCCGGACCGGGTTTCAAAGTCCTTAAATGGCATCGTGATCTCCTTCTTGGCTGCGGCCGCGTCATTCCGCGATGCTGTAGGTCACCTGCTCGGTGCCTTGTTCGTCGTGGGCGCGGCTTTTTCTTCGACTGAAGCTGCCGCGCAGCAGCCAGCCCAGGAGGATGCCTGCCATCAACATCAGGACCATCCATATGGATCTGGACATCGATAACTTCCAGAACAAAAACCGCATATCCATGACCGTGATGTTCTGGAGCAGGAAGACGACCGCCAGTCCGGCCAGGAGGGTGCCGATGATCAGTTTGGCATTGATGGCGATTCTCCCGAGCCGAAGACCATTGTCTGCCTTGGATTCTAATTTCGTTTGCATGGTGTTTTCCTTTCCGATCTGTTCCGCCCGCCGATGCCGGCGGTACGCGGACCTCCTTGGCGCCGAACCGTCACGCCCTCGAAGCCGGAGATTCTGCCCTCAATGCGATTCTTTAAATCAAAATTCGTGCCGGAAGCTCTGTGCTTCCGCGCCATACCCCGCATTCAGTTGATTCTTAGCGATATACGTTCGAATGGATCTAATTGTTGCGGAGAGGCCAGGGGAAGGATTCATGATCATATATGGCCTCTGATCATATATGACCATTTTCCGCGCAAAGCCACGTTCGCCCTGATGAAGGGACGCCAAATACCCCTTTCACGGGTCGAAAATACATGCTCAGCCATATGGCCCCAGAAAGATTGAAAATGGGAAGGAGATGGAAAACAGGTGTGCGCAAAGGAGGCGAATCATGCCGGGATGGAATCAACCCCAGCGGGGCGCTGGCGCCCCCCCGACGCTGGAAGCGGTGCTGGAGAAAATTATTCGACGAGTCAAACGTTTCAAAGGCGGTCCGATCATCATCCTGGCCGCCCTTGCGGTGGTGCTGGCCTTGTGGAGCATCTGGTTCACCGTCCAGCCGGAAGAGACGGGCATCGTGCAGCGCTTCGGCAAGGTGGTGCGCACGGCCAGTCCGGGGCTGCATTTTAAACTGCCTTGGGGGGTCGAAAAGGTGCGTCTGGTGCCCACGGCCCGTGTCCTCAAAGAGGAGTTCGGTTTCCGGACCCTGGCCAGCGTGCCCGGTGAGCGCTCGCGGTATGCGCCCGGCAGTGCCTATAAGGACGAATCCCTGATGCTGACCGGCGACTTGAACGTGATCGACGTTCAGTGGATCATCCAGTACCGCATCGAAGACCCGATCCTCTATTTGTTCCAGGTGCGCGACACGCCCAAGACGATCCGGGATACCACCGAGGCGGTCATGCGCCGGGCGGTGGGCAATCGTCTGGGCAGCGATGTGCTGACCACCGGCCGCGTGGAAGTGGCCCGGGAAGCCCGGGAGGAGATCCAGAAAATCCTGACGGCCTATGAGGCCGGGGTGCGTCTGATTACCGTGGAGCTCCAGGATGTGACCCCGCCGGAACCGGTCAAACCGGCCTTCAATGAGGTCAACGAGTCGCGCCAGGACAAGGAGCGCACGATCAATAAGGCCGAGGAGCAGGCCAACCGTGAAATTCCCAAGGCCCGGGGGGTGGCCACCCAAAGCATCAGCGAAGCCGAAGGGTACGCCCTGGAGCGGGTGAACCGGGCCAAGGGCGAGGCCAATCGCTTCGAGGCCATTCTGGCCGAGTACCAGACGGCGCCCCAGGTCACGCGCCGGCGCCTGTACCTGGAGGCCTTCGCCGAGTTGCTGGCGAGCATGAAGGCGCTCTACGTCGTGGACCAGGATCAAAAAGCCATGGTGCCCTGGCTCCCGCTGGAGCCTGGTGCGCAACCATCCGGGGAGGGCCAGCAGCCATGAAAAACACCCCCACCACCATCGTCGGCATCATCGCGGTGATCGTCCTGATCGTGCTCTACAGCGCGTTCTACACCCTGGAAGAGGGCCAGCAGGCCGTGGTCCTGCAGTTCGGCCGGCCCGTGGGCGAACCGGTGCTGCAGGCCGGCTTGCACGTCAAACTGCCGTTCATCCAACAGGTCCGGCAATTCGAAAAGCGTCTGCTGGTCTGGGATGGCGATCCGAACCAGATCCCCACCAAGGGGCGGGAGTTTATCTGGGTGGACACCACGGCGCGCTGGCGGATTGCCGACGCCAGGAAATTTCTCGAGAATGTGGCCAGCGAAGAGGGCGCCCAATCGCGCTTGAACGATATCCTCGATTCGGTGGTGCGCGACCAGGTGTCGAGCAGCGAACTGGTGGAGCTGGTGCGCAGCGCAACCTGGGAAGTCCCCGAAGACGAAATGCTGAAGGAGGTCCCCAAGGAGCGCGAAGAAGAGCTTAAAAAAGAGATTGCGCGTGGCAGGGAGGAGATCACCCGCACCATTCTGGCCGAAGCCCGCAAGATCATCCCGCAGTACGGCATCGAACTGGTGGACGTGCGGATCAAGCGCCTGGATTACGTGGAGAGCGTGCGCGAAAAGGTCTACGAGCGCATGATCTCCGAACGCAAACGCATCGCGGCCCAATTCCGCTCCGAAGGCGAGGGGCGCAGTGCGGAGATTCTGGGGACCATGGAAAAAGAGCTGCGCCAGATCCGTTCCACGGCCTACCGCCAGGTGCAGGAGATCCAGGGCCAAGCCGATGCGGATGCCACGCGCATCTACGGCTTGGCGTACAATAAGAATCCAGAATTCTACGCATTTTTGCGGACCCTCGAAAGCTACAAGGAGAAGCGCAACCCGAACGCCGTGCTGATCCTGACCACCGACAGCGACTATTACCGATACCTCAAAGAGGTGGCGCCCGGCCAGAGCGCAGCGGTTGCTGGCGCCGGATCAGAGTAAATCAATTGCTTGCGCCGGGTCGCACCGATGGCGGCCGGCCCTATTCTCCCACAACCAACGCAAGGCAACCGCTCGATCCAACATCAAAGGGCCGGGGAGGGGATCCACATGAAGCTGCACCTTATGAAGTTATGGGACCGGGTACGTTCCAGCTTCTGGTTTGTGCCGGCCCTGATGGCGGCCGGCGCGATCGCCCTGGTCTACATAACGGTCTATGCGGATGAGCGCGCCACCGGCGGATGGCTGCCGGATGCCGGCTGGGTATACACCGGCAGTCCGGAGGGGGCCAGCGCCGTGCTGGGCACCATTGCCGGTTCGATGATGACCATTGCCGGGGTGGTCTTCTCGATGACCCTGGTTGCGTTGACGCTGGCCTCCTCCCAGTTCGGACCCCGCCTGCTGCGCAACTTCATGAGCGACAAGGCCAACCAAGTGGTGCTGGGCACCTTCGTGGCCACCTTTTTGTACAGCCTGCTGGTGCTGCGCACCATCCGGCACGCCGAGGGGGAGGCCTTTGTTCCCCATTTGTCCGTCACCCTGGGCTTGCTGTTTGCGCTGGCGAGCATCGGAGTGCTGATCTACTTTATCCACCATGTGTCGGTCTCCATCCAGGCCGACGAGATCGTCGGGCGCGTCGGGGCGGAGCTGATCGAGGGGATCGAGCGGCTTTTTCCGGAGCAAATCGGCAGCGAAGCATCCGACAGGTCTGAGGTGCCGCCGGCTGCCGACATACCCGTCGCATTCGACGAGAGGTCGCGGCCGGTGGGTGCCAAAGGGGATGGCTACATCCAATTTGTCGACGCCGACGCCTTGATGCACACCGCCACCCAGGAGGATCTGCTCCTGCGGCTCTCAAAAAGACCGGGGCACTACATCACTGCCGGCAGTGAGCTTGTGCGGGTCTGGCCCGGTGAACGGATGACGGAGCAACTGGCCAAAAGACTCAATGAAACCATTATCCTGGGCACGCAGCGGACCCCGGCCCAGGATGTCGAATTCACCGTCAGCCAACTCGTCGAGATCGCGGTGCGGGCCCTTTCCCCGGGTGTAAACGATCCTTTCACCGCCATCCGCTGCATCGACCGGCTGGGGTCGGCCCTCTGTCGCCTGGCCGGGCGCGCCACACCGTCGCCCTATCGCCGCGACGAGCACCATGCGCTGCGCGTGATCGCGCCGCCGGTCACGTTCGCTTCGGTCGTCGATGCGGCCTTCGACCAGATCCGGCAAAACGCACGCGCCAACGCGGCGGTGACCATCCGCCTGATGGAAACCATTGGCATTGTCCTGGATCGCGTGCGCCGCCCCGCAGACCGTGCCGCGCTGCTGCGCCAGGCCGATATCATCCGCAGGGGTGCGGTCGAAGGGTTGTCCGAAGCGGAAGATTATCGCGATGTGGAAGACCGGCGCCAGGCGATGAACCGCGCCCTGTCACGGGATGTGGAGGGACCATCCTCGCCTTGATTTGAATATCTTCATTGAATCGAGTCATGATCGCAAATATGCAAATTGATGATGCATTCCGTCGCACTTATGCGACCATCAAGTCGTCTGCGCGCCTGGTAATGTTGTACAGCTATTTATTATCGTAACCCACTCAATCCCTGCCCCTCAGCGCATTGATGAGGGGCACGGCCGAACATCTTCTGGAATCCGAGCTTCCTGAACCCAAAGCAGCACGAGATTGCGGCATTCTGCCGGTGATGAATCCGTCTCTCAATTGAAGCATTTCATCCCTGGCATGGTGGGTGCAGACGGGATTGAATACCAAGTGTTCCCGCCGCCGCTTTCTCTCACCTTTTTGCCGGAAGGGATAAAGGATGAAGAAAACCATTTATACGCTCTGTTTCATGTGTTCGGTCCGCTGCCCGATCCAGGTTGAGGTGGAAAATGAGCAGGTGGTCAGCATTCGGGGCAACGCCCACGTGCCGGCCATGAAAGGCATATGCCCCAAGTGCGCCGCGGCCGTGGCCGCCTTGAACGATCCCCAACGGGTGCAGTCTCCCTTGATCCGCACCGGCGAGCGGGGGTCGGGCCAGTGGCGCAGGGCGAGCTGGGAGGAGGCCCTGGATTACACGGCCGACCGCTGCAAGCAGATCTTCGAGAAGTACGGGGCCAAAAGCGCCGTCTACTGCGAGCGGGCCAACCTGATATCCGACATCTCCAAGACGTTCCAGAAGGCCATCGGTTCGCCCAACCATTTCACCCATGACACGGTCTGCAAGGGGTCGATCAACACGGCCTGTCGCTCGATCATCGGCTACACCGATGCCCAGATCAACGCCGACTGGGCCAATGCCCGGCACGTCGTGCTCTACGGCCGCAATGTATTCGAATCCTTAGAAATAAAGGCGATGAACAACTTCCTGGAGGCCCTGGAAAAGGGCACCCGGCTGACCTACATCGACCCCCGGGTGACCATCACGGCCGCCAAGGCCACAGACTACAAGATGATCCGTCCGGGCACGGACCTGGCGCTCAATTACGCCCTGATGCACGCCATCATCCGGGAACGGCTCTACGATGCGCCTTATGTGGAACGCTGGGTGGAGGGGTTCCGGGAGTTGTCGCGCTTCGTCGATCCCTATACGCCCGACTGGGCGGAAATTGAAACCGGGATTCCGGCCGCTCAAATCGTCAAGCTGGCCCGGGAGGTGAGCAAGGTCAAGCCGGCGGTGATCTTCCATTACGGCTATCGCGGATCGCACCACCCGACCGAGACCTACTTTCGCCGCTCGATCATGATCTTGAATGCCCTGATGGGCAGCATCGAGAGCAAGGGCGGCCTTTTCATCAAAAAGGGGCTCAAGGACGCCGGTTACAAGGCCGGCCTCAGAACCTTCGCTTCCCAAAAATTTCCCGAGATGGAAGACCCGCGCCGCTTCGACGGCTGCGGCCAGGACAAGTTCCCCATCGCCGATCCGGCCCATGGCGTGGGCTTCATGTTTCCCCACGCGGTGCTGAACGAGGACCCCTATCCGATCAAGGTCTTGTTCGCTTTCCGCTACGATCCGCTGCTGTCCAACCCGGATTACAACACCAATCTGGCGGCCCTGCGCAAACTCGATCTGATCGTGGCCAGCGATGTGAATTTCGGGGCCACCACCGCCCTGGCGGATGTCATCCTGCCCGAATCGTTCTTCCTGGAGCGTTCCGATCCCCTGCAGATGGGCTCCGGGTTGAAGCCGGCCATCAACCGCCGCATCGCCTGCGTCCCACCGCGCTTCGATACCCGGCCGATGTGGTGGATCGTCAAGCAACTGGCCGATCGCCTGGGCGCGGGCCAGTATTTCCCCTACGAAACCATCGAAGACATCTGGAGGTACCAGCTCGCGGACCTGGATATCCGCATCGAGGATTTCGATGCCACCGGTTTCGTCTCTTTGACCGACAAGGCCATCTGGTGGAACCGTGAAGACGGAATCAAGTTCAAGACGCCTTCGGCCAAGATCGAGGTGGTCTCCCATCTGATGGAAAGCCATGGGATCGCTTCGCTGCCGCCCTATGAAAAACTGGATCTCGAACCGGGGGCGTTTCGTTTGATGTGCGGCCGTTGCGTGGCCCACACCAATGTGATGACCCAAAACAACCTCTACCTCAACCATCTGGTTCCCGAAAATCGTCTCTGGATCAACAACCTGCGGGCCAAGGAGCTGGGCATTGCCGACGGCGACCGCATCGAGGTCGCCTCCAAGGCCGGTAAGGCCGAAATGCGCGCCTTCGTCACCGACATGATTCACCACGAGGCGGCCTTCATGCTCCACGGCTTTGGCCACCAGGAGATCGAGAGTCAGCGCAGCTTGGGCAAGGGAGTGCCCGATGCCCTGTTTCAGGAGCGCCATTATGACAAGATCGGCGGCAGTCCGGCCCTGGACCACAGCTGGATCACCGTTAAGAAGATCTGATCCTTTCCCGGAGGAACGCAAATATGGGCGACTACATCATCACCACCGACCCCCAGCGCTGTATTGCCTGTCACGCCTGCGAGATCGCCTGCCAATCGGAAAAAAACATCCCGCTGGCGGCGACCCTGGGTAAACTGGTGGTCCTGGGACCCAAGCTGGTCAACGGCCAACCCAAGATGACCTCTGTGTTTGTCCCCTGTTTCCAGTGCGAAAAGCCGTGGTGCGTGGATGCCTGCCCCACCGAGGCCATCCGCCGCAGGGAAACGGACGGCATCGTCTACATCATCGACAGCCTCTGCGTGGGGTGCAAGGCCTGCATCTCGGCCTGCCCCTGGCATATCCCGCAGTGGAACGCGGAGACCGGCAAGGCTGTCAAATGCGACCTGTGCATGGACCAGATCGACGCAGGCAAACAGCCGATCTGTGTGTCGGTTTGCCCGACCAACGCGCTGGCTTTCGGACGGCCCGAGCATCTTTCCAACACCGCCCGCGAATCCTACGCCTACGGGTTGCTCGAGAGAAACCTTTCAGCGCTGAAGGGGCACCGATGACGACCCGACTGGCCACTTTCCCCAAGGGCGGCGTGCACCCCGGGGAAAACAAGGAATTGACCCGGGCGTTGCCCATCGAGACGATGCCGGACCCGGTCAAGGTGTCGTTGTTTCTCAAGCAGCACGTCGGCGCCCCCTGCGAGGTGTCCGTGCCGCACCGGGCCGATCCGCAACTCGACGAGGGGCTTGTGTTGGCCGGCGGGCATCCCGGGGGCCTTTTCAAGCTGCTGGTGGACAAGCAGGACCGTGTCCGGCAGGGCGACCGGGTCGGCGAGATCGGCACCCGGCTGGGGGCCGTGCTGCATGCCAGCGTGGGCGGTACGGTGCAGGGGGTGGAGAACGCCCTGCACTACCAGGTGGGCAAGGCGCCGGCCCTGGTGATCCGGACCGATCCTGAATCCACGGCCCCGGCCTACACCCCGGCGGAGTGGCGCGGTTTCACCCGGGAGCAGATCCATGCGCGCATCGCCGCCGCCGGCATCGTCGGCCTGGGCGGCGCCGGTTTCCCCACCGACCCCAAACTCCACCTGAATCCGGACATCCGGCTGGACACCCTGATTCTCAACGGCGCCGAGTGCGAGCCGTACATCACCTGCGATCACCGGGTGATGGTGGAACATGCCGCAGAGATCGTGGAGGGGGCCCGGATCCTGCTGACCCTTCTGGGCGTCTCCTACTGCGCCATCGGCGTGGAAAACAACAAGCCGGACGCCATCGCGGCCTTGAACCAGGCCATTGCCCGGGAGGGCGCTGCAGACGGTTTCAAGATCGAGGTCATACCCCTGCAGGTCAAATACCCCCAAGGCTCCGCCGACCAGATCATGCAAAGCATCACCGGCCGGGTCCGTCCCTCCGGCCGGCGCTCGTCGAGCATCGGCATCATGGTCCAGAACGTTTACACCACCAAGACCATCTACGATGCCGTGGCCCTGGGCAAACCATTGACCGAGCGGGTGATCACCATCAGCGGGCGCGCGATCGCCCGGCCGGCCAACCTGCGCGTCAAGATCGGCACCCATATCGCAGAGATCGTGGCCTATCTGGGCGGCCCCACGGCCGATCTGTGCAAGGTGGTGGTCGGCGGGCCGATGATGGGCTATGCGGTCTCCGACCTGGATATGCCGATCACCAAAACCACCGCCGGCGTCCTGTTTCTATCGCATGCCGAAGTCGATGCCCAGGCCCACGGAGCGTGCATCCGCTGCGGGTTTTGTCTGGATGCCTGTCCCATGGGGCTGGCGCCGAACATGATCGGCATCTATGTCGAGGCCGGCCGGGGCGCCGAGACCGAAGCCTTCGGCTTTATGGACGACTGTTTCGAGTGCGGCAGCTGCGCCTATGTCTGCCCGGCCAAGCGGCCGCTGGTGCAATTCATCCGTCTGGCCCGGCTGGAAATCGATCAGGCCCGCAAACTCAAGGCCGTGCGGGAACAGAAAAGAAAAGCAGGATAAATGGCCACCCAAAGCGCACCGATTCCACATCCCACCTGCGTCGGCCTCGACGGGCACCACCTGCTCGTATCGGTATCGCCGCACCTGAAGTCCGCGGTCACCACGGCCCAGATCATGTGGACGGTGGTGGCCTGCCTGGCGCCGCCGCTGATCCTGTCCGTATTCGTCTTCGGTTTTCAGACGCTGGTCATCGCGGCGGTCAGCGTTATCAGTTGCGTGGCGACCGAGGCCCTTTCCCAAAAACTCCTGAAACGGCCCATCCGCGTAAAAGATGGCAGCGCCGTCATCACGGGACTCCTGCTGGCCTACGTGATTCCGCCTGGCGTGCCCTGGTGGCTGCCGGTCTCCGGGGCGGTGATGGCCATTTTCGTCACCAAGGTTATCATGGGCGGTCTGGGCCACAACATCTTCAACCCGGCCCTGATCGGCCGGGCCTTTCTGATGGCGACCTACCCGGTGGCCATGACCACCGCCTGGCTGGTCCCGATCCGCGGCGGGGGGATCTTCCAACACATGGGGGCGGGGGTGGATGCCGTCTCCGCGGCCACCCCCCTGTACGTGCTGAAACATTACGGCATGGCGGCCGTACTCGAACGCTTCGGATCGCGTCTGTCGCTGTACACCGATTTCTTCATCGGGATGCGGCCCGGGTGCATCGGCGAGACGTCGGCCCTGCTGCTGCTGATCGGGGGGCTCTATCTGATTTACAAAGGCTTCATCCGCTGGCACATCCCGGTGGCGGTGATCGTTACGACCGGCGGGTTGACCTGGATCTTCGGCGGCGACCGGCTGTGTACCGGCGACCCGCTCATGGCGGTCCTTTCCGGCGGGTTGATGCTCGGCGCGTTTTTCATGGCCACGGATTACGTGACCTCTCCGAGCCAGCGCAGCGGCCAGATCCTATTCGGCATCGGCGTGGGGGCCTTGACCGTGCTGATCCGCCTCAAGGGCGGTTATCCGGAAGGGGTCTGCTATGCCATCCTGCTGATGAATCCCCTGACCCCGGCCATCGATCAGGTGTTCAAGCCCAAGCGCTTTTCCCAGGGGGCGGTGGCATGAGAGAAATCATCAGAATCACCATCGCCCTGACCGTATCGTGCCTGCTGGCCGGCCTGGTGATCGGTACGACCTTTATTTTCACGGCCAAGGCCAAGCAGCGCAACGAACACCTCAACGTGCAGCAGACCATGCTCGGACTGCTGGGATACAGCCGGCAAACGGTCGTGCCGCCCGACCTGCGGCTGCACCAGGTCCACCGCTACATTGTCCGGGAGGGCGATGCGCTGCGCATCGGGTATCTGGTGCCGGTCCGCAACGGCAGCGGTGAAGGCACCGCATTCGTTGTGCTCGACCTTGCGGGGCGATTTCTGGCCCAGCACGCTCTATCGCTGACGGCCGAAGCGGCCCTTTCGGTGGCCGACCGTCAAAAGGCGCTTCTGAGGATCTTGGGCGCGCCGGCCGAGGTCGAATTTGCCGACACCATGATCATCGCCTGCCAGGGCGGCCAACGCTCGGCCTATCTCCTGCCGGGCGAGTTTCCGGGGTTCAAGACCTTTATCAAGGCCATGGTGGCCCTGAGCGCCGATTTTCAACTGCTCGGCCTGGAAGTGATCGCCCACGAGGAGGACCCCGGCCTGGGCGGGGAGATCACCCAGGCCTATTTCAAGAACCAGTTCGTCGGTAAATCCTTCGAGACCCTCAAGGGGCTCACCGTTATCAAAGAGCCGCTGCCCGCGGACTACGCGCGTTATCTCAAGTCTTTGGGCGCCCAGGGCGGCGGATTGTCGGCCGAGGAAGTGGCCGCCATCCAGAAACACTATCAGGATCAGGATATCTACGCCCTGACCGGTGCCACGATTTCCAGCGCCGCGGTCACCAACGGGGTCAAGACCATGGCCCGCAAGTTCACCTGCCGGATTCAGATCCTGGACCAGGCGGTTGCGGCCGGCCGCGTCCCGGTCCTGTTTTAGACGTGCCGCTTTAGGGAGATATGCCGTGGCAGCAACCACCAAAACCCATATGCAACTGGTCGTCAACGGCCTGCTCAACGAAAACCCCATTTTCCGCCTGGCCTTGAGCATGTGCCCGGCGGTGGGCATCAGCACGACGGTGGCCAATGGCTTGCTGCTCGGGGTGGCCGTGCTGTTCGTGCAGGTTTTTTCGAGCTGCACCATCGCCTTGATCAAGGATCACATCCATCCCCGCATCCGCATCCCGACCTACACCTTGACGATCGCCACCTGGGTGACGGTGATCGACCTGGTCCTGGCGGCTTTCCTGCCAGGGGCATACAAGGCCATGGGGATCTTCGTGCGCCTGATCGTGGCCTTTGCCATCATCACCATGCGCCTGGAGGTGTTCGCCTGCCGTAACACCGTGACGGCCTCCTTCTGGGACGGCATCGGCATGGGGTTGGGCTTCATGTTCGGCATGGTGACCCTCGGCACCGTGCGCGAAATTCTGGGGATGGGCACTTTCCTGGGCTACGATGTGCTGGGCTTCAGGCCCATGCTTTTTTTCGCGCTGCCGGCGGCCGGTTTTTTCCTGGTCGGCTTTATGATGGCCGTTTTTAACTACATGGAGACGGTTTACCACCGGCGGGCCAAACGCAGGCGCGCGACCCCGGCCGTTGCGCTCAAGAAGGGCGTCGCGGCGACCCTGATCCTGCTGGCCCTGCTCGCGGTACTCTTGGTCAATGGGTGCGACGGGCCGCATTTCATCAAAAATGCCCGCTACGCGGCCGCGGACCGGATCGAGCTGACGTTTGCCGCGCCGGTGGACGCCACCTGGGCCGAAGACCACGGGCATTTCACGGTCAACGAAAAGACCGACCCGGACATTCTCCTGGAAATCAAAAGTGTCCACCTCAGCCCGGACCGCGCCCGCCTGACCATCGTGCTGGCCGAACCCATCCACCAGGAGCGCCCGCATCAGGTGGTGGTCAAGGAGATCCTGTCCGAAGGCCGCACCCTGGGCACCGAAACCTACACCGTGGCCCGGCCCTATTTCGGATACCTGTTCAGCATCTTTCTGGGGGCCCTGCTGATTCAGAACTTCGTGTTTTCCAAATACCTGGGCCTGTGCGTCTTCTTCGGCACCTCCCAGAAGAAGAGCACGGCCGTCGGCATGGGCATCACCTTTACCGCCGTCATCGTGTGTGCGTCGTTGATGTCCTGGTTCCTTTACCAATTCGTGCTCAAGCCCTATCGCCTCGACTATCTGCAGATCATCGTTTTCATCGGTCTGGTGTCGTTGACCGTTCAGGGCGTGGACACGGTTCTCCGAAAAATCAACCCGGCCCTGTTCAAGGCGTTCGGCGTGTATCTGGTGCTGGTGATCGCCAACTGCATCGTGATCGCCGTGCCGCTGATCCTGGCGGACAACGAATACAATCTGATCGAGAGCCTCATGCTGGCCCTGGGGGCCGGCCTCGGGTTCCTGCTGGCGCTCTTTCTGATGTCGTCGGTGCGCGAGCGGCTCGACTTCGCCAATGTCCCTGTGTCCTACCGGGGGCTTCCGATCGCCTTCATCGTGGCCGGGCTGTTTGCACTGTCGTTCATGGGGTTTTCGGGGATGTCGATTTTCTAGCCGCCGAAAGCCATCGATGGCTTTCGGGCAAGGGTTCGAGGAGTCGCTATGGATCCATTGTACATCAAGCTGGCCCTGGGCGGGCTGGCCCTGCTGGCCAGCATCGGGCTGTTTTTCGGCATCGGTCTGGCCCTGGCGGCCCACAAGTTCGCCGTGGAAGTGAATCCCAAGGTGGAGGCGGTCAAAGAGGTGCTGGCCGGCGCCCAGTGAGGCGGCTGTGGCTTCGCCGGGTGCGAAGCGTATGCGGAAGCCGTGGTCACCGATCCGGACGTTTCACCCAATTTGTGCTTTCCCGGCAAGGCCTCGGTGGCCGAGGCGGTGGCCCGCATCACCGGCAAACAGATGGGAGCCATGGAAGATCTCGTGGCGGTGGTTCACTGCGCCCGGTCCCAGCGCAAGGATTACCAGAAGTATGACTACGTGGGCTATGGGGTCTGCTCAGGGGCCAACCTGGCCTTTGCCGGTCCCACCGATTGCCAGTACGGCTGTGTCGGTTTCGGCGAGTGCGCCGCGGCCTGTCGTTTCCAGGCGATCACCCTGGAGAATCATTTCCCGGTGATCGATGAAGATCTTTGCGTGGGGTGCGGCCAGTGTGTCCAAACCTGCCCCAAGGGCCTGATCACCCTGGTTCCCAAAAAAGCCCGCGCGGTCGTGCGCTGCAGCAGCCGGGACCCCGGCAAGATCACGCATCACATCTGTTCGGCCGGCTGTATGCACTGCCTCTCCTGCGTGCGGGCCTGCCCGGCCGAGGCCGTGGCGCTGGTCGACGGCGTCATCCGCATCGATCACAAGCGCTGCCTGGAGTTCGGCCCGCAATGCGCCGAGGCCTGCATCAAAGCCTGTTTCCTGGCCCATGCGATTCAACCCCACTGCCGGCACCCCTTGTTCCAGGCGGAGGATCGCCACGAACCCACCCCCCAAGAGGCGCTGGCCCTTTAAAACGTGAGGCTTTCAAATGTCAACGCAGCATGATTCGTACACCGCATCCCTGGATCGCCGCGCCTTCTTGAAGTACTCGGGCCTGCTGGGCGCGGGCCTGCTTTTCTCCCCGCTCCTGCCGCTCAGCGAGGCCGTGGCCTTCGGTCGCCAACGCTACCGAATCACCCGGACCCGGATGATGATGGGCACCTTCGCGGCCATCACCGTGATCGGACCGTCCCGGGACGCGGCCGACGATGCGATCTCCCTGGCCTTCGACGCAATGCACCGGGCCGCGCAGCTTTTCGACCGGCACCAGCAAGCCTCGCCCATCGGGACCTTGAACCGGGATGGACAGGCGGCCGACCTGGACCCGGAAGTGACCGCCTTGCTCGAACGCGCGTTGCGCCTGGGGCAAATCACCCACGGCGCTTTCGATATCACCGTCCAGCCGGTGGTGGATCTTATGCGGCGTGCGTTCGAGGCCCGGCAGGCGCCCCCGGACGACGCGCACGTCGCCGAGGTGCTGGCGCTTGTCGATGCCGGCGCCGTGCGGGTCCAGCGGCACACGGTCCGTTTTGCCAAGCCAGGCATGGGCGTCACCCTGGACGGGATCGCCAAAGGCTACGCCATCGATTGCGGCATCAACGCCCTGCAGGGCCGCCACATCCGCCATGCGCTGATCAACGCGGGCGGCGATATCCGCGCCATCGGCGGCCAGGGGCGCCACAGCCCCTGGGCGCTCTCCATCCAGAACCCGGACAAAACCGGAACGGCCCTGCAGACCTTTGCCCTGCAGGCCGGCGCCGCGGCCACTTCGGGCAATTACGAGGTGTACTTCGACGCGGAACAGGTCTACCACCACCTGATCGATCCCCGCTCGGCCCGCCCCGCCCAAGGCAGCCGCAGCGTCACGGTCCTGGCCGACGACGCCACGCTGGCCGACGCCCTGGCCACCGCGGTTTTCGTCGCCGGGCCGCAGCACGGCCGGCACCTGATCGAAACCCTGCCCGGGACGGCCTGCCTGATCGCCACCGCCGAAGACGAGCAGGTCCGCTCCAGCCGCTGGCCGGCGTCGACCCCATGAACGCCTACGGCCTTCTGCTGGGAACAGGGGTTCTGCTGGTCGTCATCCTGGCCTGGTTCGCCGTCTACTACTGGCTCACCCCGCACCTCTGCGAACCGGACGGCAAGGCCCGTGTGCTCGGCCGTTGCGGCGATGTCATGGAGATCGGTCTCAAGTTCAAAGCCGACCGCGTGGTCGCCGGCGCGCCCTGGACCAATGGGTGCGCCCACAGCCTCAACTGCGTGCATGCCGCGGTGGAACTGGCCCAGGGAAAACGCCCTGAGGAGATCCTGGACATCGATCCGGCCCTGATCCGGGAAGCCGTGGGCGGACTGCCGCACGACCACTGGCACTGCGCCGGCCTGGCGGCCGAGACCCTGCACGCGGCCATCGATGACTACCTCCAGACCCAACTGAAGAAGCGATCGAAGGTGTCCTGACGGGTCGCATTGGATCTCACGACCCGTTCACCGGATTATGGAACAATCCACAAGGCACCCTTTTGCAGGTGGGTGACCATATGATTGGAAACACTTCCCATGAAATGCCCTCCGCCGACGCCGCGCTTGCCCACCACCAGGGTCCCGTAGATTCCGTTTTCGAATTCCTCGATAATCTCTTTGGCGATACTCACTTTGCTCGGCCGGGTCTTTATGGTCAGCCGGTCGGGTTCGATGTCGAGCGCCTTCAAGCGACGCAGGGCATGCTCCATGAAGCGGTCCACACACTGCCGATTCGCTTTTTCGACGACTTTCATGATGGTTTCATCGTCGGCCAGGCGTTGCGTCTCGGCCGTTTCGATGCCGCAACAATCTCTCAACGAGGGCTGCACATGGAACACCGTCAGCAGGGCGTCCGGATCCGGCCGCAGCATATCGCATAGATAATCCAAGGCCTTGATGGAATCGGTGGAGCCGTCCACGGCCAGCAGGATGTTTCGGGATCGGACCTCGCCGTCGACCATCCATATCGGAACGCCGGTGTCGTGTTCGATCACGTTTTTGGTGGTGCTGCCGATGAAAGCATCCCTGAATCTGGAAGCGCCGTGGCGACCCATGACGATGGCGTCGATGGATTCATGCCACGCCTGATAGATAATATCCCAGGCCACCCCCTCTCTGCGCGGCTGGGTCAACAGCTCTATTCTTTCTTCCGGCACCTGCTCCGCCATCAGCCGCTCTTTGTGGCGATTTAAAATTTCAATACCCAGCGCGGCATTGCTTTGATCCAGCAGATTGAGCTTCGCCATCGCCTGGGGGTCTTTCTGGGCCTCCTCCTTCAGGTACCCGGACACGGTCGCTTGGGCATAAAAGAGCAGGTAGATGGTGTCCTGGAGGATGGGCGCCATTCTCAAGATATACTGAACGGCATTCGCGGAGTGGATCGAATCGTCCACCGGCACAAGTATTTTCTTCATAACGGTCTCCTTTCCCTGGGTCACCTGCGTTTAAAGCAACCGGCGTGTCGGTGAAGTTGGCTTACGCCACCACCCACGCCGCACCCCTTGCTTTTTGACGATAATGCGCAACACGCGGCCGAAGAGGAATGCTTCCGGGCCACTCGACACCCAACGGCAGTTATGGCCATATGATGCAAGTATAATGCCCCCACAGCCCTGACAGCGGCGCCATGCGCCCAAGACAATTCGGCCGATATCGGGCCAATTGGCCATTCAGGGATGGGTTTTATTACTTTCGCCGGGGCGCGAGACCCCCCGTCGGCCGCTACGAACCGCGTCGGTCCGTTTGGCACCGTCGCAGAAATGCGAACATGCAACCCGGGGATCTCCGGCAACAGAAGCGAACAGGAGGAACTCAATGTGCCTGAGAACATAGATCCTGAGATACCTTGTCTTGATCGCCTTCAAATAGTTGGATGCCGTCTCGGGTGTTGTGCTACATCGAATAAGGGCGGCAGTCCCAGCGATGCCCCTTACCGCAAATGGATCCCTCGCTAAATTTCTAATCAAAACTCACCCGGAAAAGGAGGAAAGACCATGCAGGTGCCCATGACCCCCAGTCGAATCCTGAAGCGTGCGGTCAAACTGTATGCCACCAAGACAGCCGTGGTGGACGGCGAGGTGCGCTTGACCTATGCCGAGGTCGACCAGCGCGTCCGGCGGGTGTATCATGCCGTGGCAAAGGCCGGCATCGCCGCCGGCGGGCGCATCGCGGTGCTGGATTTCAACACCTACCGCTACCTGGAGCTCTATTTCGGCATGTCCCTCACGGGAAGGGTGTTGCTGCCCCTCAATATTCGCCTTTCACCGGCCGAGTACACCTACATCCTGAACGACGCCGAGGCCGAGGCGATCATTTTTCATGCGGACTTCAAGCCGATTCTGGAAAAGATCCGAAGCGAGCTGCGCACCGTCAAACAGTTCTATATTGCCGAGGGCGCAGCCGACGCCCCGTGGATTACGGATACCTACGAGAACTTCGTCGACCAGGCGCCCAGCGATCCCGTGGTTTCAGCCGTCGAGGACGAAAACGCCGTTTTGAACCTCTATTACACCAGCGGGACGACCGGCAAGCCCAAGGGGGTGATGCTGACCCACCGCAACATCTACGCCAATGCCCTGACCACCATCATCGCCTTCCGGCTCGAGGACCGGACCGTCTGGCACCATATCGCCCCGTTGTTTCATCTGGCCGACGCCTTTTTCATCTGGTCGGTGACCTACCAGGGCGGGCGGCATGTCATGCAGCGCCAGTTCGTGCCCCAGCAGGTGCTGCAGACCATGCAGGCCGAAGGCGTCACCGCCGCCATGATGGTGCCCACGATGATCAATTTCCTGCTTAACGTGCCGGACCTGGCAAGCTATGACCTCTCCGCCCTGCAGTGGGTCATGGTGGGCGGCGCCCCCATGTCCCCCGCCAACGCCCTGCGCATGATGAAAAACCTGGGCTGCCGGTACATCTCCGGATACGGCCTCACCGAAACCTGTCCGCTGCTGACGGTGGGCAATATCAAAGACACCCTGCTGCACCTTCCCGAAGAGGAGCAGGTCAAATATCTTACGCGCACCGGTTTGGAGGTGCCCGGCGTGGATTTGAAGGTGGTCGATCCCGACGGCCAGGAGGTCCCCTGGGACGGCGTGAGCGTCGGCGAGATCGTTGTAAGCGGCGACAATGTGATGAAAGGCTACTGGAAACTGCCCGGCGAGACCGAAAAGGCGATCCGCGGCGGCTATTTTCATACCGGCGACCTGGCCACGGTGGATGCCGAAGGGTATGTGCTGATCGTGGACCGGGCCAAGGACATCATCATCAGCGGCGGGGAGAATATCTCCTCGGTGGAGGTGGAAAACGTCCTCTACATGCATCCGGCCGTGCTGGAATGTGCCGTCATCGCCATGCCGGACGCCTCGGCCACCGAGGCCGAGCTGGTCGCCTTCGCCCGTGAGCGGCTGGCTGGATTCAAGTCGCCCAAAACCATCGTGCTCGTCAAAGAGCTACCCAAGACCGGCTCGGGCAAGATTCTCAAAACCGAGCTGCGGGCGCGCTTTCGGTAGGGTGACATAGCGGCCATTCCGGTGCGCATGGCAATGCCGTACCCTCTCAGGGGCCTAATGCGGATGATCAAAGCCCAGAGGTGCCTCCCTGGGCTTCGATCCGTTTATCTGAGAAACCAAGGGCCATCGGCTGAACCCTCCGATGGTCCTTCTGGTGAACTATTAAGACTTTCTTAACACTTCAAAATAGGGCCTTGGGCGCGATTTGATTTGACAGTCCGCCCTGTCCCGATAAAAAATATAACCAACTCTTGAGAATCATCCTCCTCGCAGCGCCCGTGATTCCGGATCCAACGGCCACGGATCGGACCGACGCTCCCAACCTCCCCGGCTCAGGCTTCATTTGCATCCGGTTGCGCAAGCATCTTCTTCATTCGGAATAAGCGCTCAAACCCCGCAAGACGGATTCGATGTTCGGACCAAAGATCTTTGGCAGCAGCGCCAACACCATCAATCAGAAAGGAGGCCAACATGTCGGTAAAAGTCTTTATCCGCCGGAAGTTTCCTAAAGAGTCCGAGAGAGACCTCATGCAATGCATCCGCCAGATCCGCGAGGTGGTGCCCACCATGCCGGGCTATGTCTCGGGCGAATATCTCAAAGCCATCAATGTGAATGATGAAATCATGACCATCAGCTCCTGGTTTTCCATGGAAGATTGGCAGACCTGGATGGACAGCGAGGAGCGAAGAACGGTTCAGGCCAAGATCGATGCCCTGCCGGGGGTCACATCGGAGTACACCATCTACCGGGTGATCAAGACGCGGTAGCGCATCCAGCGGTGCGGCGCTATGCAGTAGAAACCGCGCGCCCGGGATCACCAGCGCCGCGCCCACCCGTTCAAGGTTGCGCAGGGTAGCGTCGTAGTTGCGTCTGCGCGCCTACTGGATCGGAAGGGTGCCGCTGAAGATTTCAAAGTTCCTGTCAACGAGCTCCTTCATGGCGGGCTCCAAGTCAAGGAACTCGCAGCCGATCCCGTGCGCGTCGATCCGCGCGACCCTGACCTTGATCATGGACAGGTTTCTTTCGCTTGGAAATCGGAGCGCCAGTCGCAACGACTGGCCTTCCTTGAAATCGGCGGCGCACGCCACCTGGATGTAAAACCCTTCAAGACTGAAGTCCAGAATGTAGGCTTGGACCTCAAAGCCGATGATGCTGACCGGCAGTTGGAACTCGATGCGGGGTTGTCGGCGGTAATCCTCATCGACTGGGAGGTGGTTTCGCTGGAACTTGACCATAGCGCTTTGAACCTTTTCGAATAAAAAGATGGAACCCTCAGATCCTAGTTATCGGCAGGAGGCGGAGGATCTTGAGCGGATGCGGGCCTCCCGGCACACGGCTGACCGGCAAAGATGAAGTGATCGGCGATCCGGCCGATGCCATACTCAATTACACCACCCGTCCCATCGTCGACAAGTCTTTCTCATAGGGCGATGGGGCCACTCTCGACATCGCTCCCCTGCACGTTTTCGGAAACAACAAGGGGTGTTACCTGGAAAGGGGCCTCGGCAACGACTACGCCATCGCCGACCAGTGCGACGGATCGATCATCGTCCACATCAAAACCTCGGGCCGGTACGACCTCAAACGCTGGATCTGGTCGCTGGGGCCGGGGGCTGAGTTGTTGGAGCCGGAAGGGTTGAGAGAGGAGATGAGGGGGGAAATGAGAACGGTTTGTGAAAGGTATGGTTCGAAAGCGGATTTCTGTAGGGCGTCTTGAGCATAGGGGCATCTGCATTACCCTTCAGCTTTTGTTGGATTGAACTGCTACGTTCTTGCTTGTTCATACAATCTAATTTGGGATTGGATGCTGCCTCCTCCAGTCTCATAATTCTTTCAATCCCAATGACTTCAGATAGTGATATGTGGGATCGTAAAATTCGCGGGATCGCGTTGGGTCGTCAGCATCTCCTTCCGGCACAACGAGCACCATGCCTTGCCGCGCACGTGTAAGAAGTGCACGGTAAGCATTTTCAAGATACCGTTGCCGTTCGGGTTTGTTGATGCGATTCCAACGGGTTCCACGGAACTGGTGGTGTGCCCAACTCTCGCCGTTAAAACGCAGGTCGCCATCCCATACTATACAGGCCCAATCCAGTTCCAACCCCTGAACCTGGAACTCTGTGGCAACGTCTTCGAGATAGTAAGACGAGCGTGTATCTTCTTTCCCCTCAAGAAACCATTTAATGGGGTCAGTTTTTACACGAACGTCAATAGCGTGAGGTTTGAGGCGCTCAGCTTGCGAAGAAACCACGATTCCGATCACCAATACCTCCCTCACCGGTGTTGATTTCCTGGCCGCTACCAACCAAGCATATCACGACCGACCAATCTTCGTGACGGTCCAAGCATGAGATTAGAAATTCCGGCTCAGACTGACTGAAGTGTGCCTTTCCCTTCTTCTGCCGCATGAAGGCGCTGGTCTGCACCAAGTTCCACGCGCGTTGGGCTTCATCGAACAACACCACATGCTCAGGCGGTGCAGCAGTATCCTGCAGGTATTCATCGCGGAAATGATGCACATTCTGAATGAATGCTTCGACTTCCTTCTTCGCTGCGCCTTTGCGTATAACGTTGCCATTGCCCAATGCTTTTTCCGCACGGTCTCGTGCGAGCGCCTCACGCAAAACGGCCACCAATGGACCATTGCCTGAAAGGAACACACTGTAAGTCTCGCTACCAGGGTTGAGGTGTCTGGTGGCAATGTCCAAACCCACCAACGTCTTGCCTGCCCCTGGTACACCGGTAACGAAACAAATTGCCTTACGGTGCAGATCGCGTGATCGCTCAACAACCCGATCTACAGCCTTCGCTGTAACTGTCAGGTTGCGGGCGCCGGCGTCGCTACGCGAAATCTCCTCGACCGAGTGCCCTGCATAGAGTGCGCGGGCGGCCTCCACTATGGTCGGCGTCGGCATATATCTACCGCGCTCCCAGGCAACGGCATCAATGGGCAGAGCCTGGAAATGAGTCAGTCCCGCAGCTAAGACATCTGGGAGTTGAATGGGTGCCGCGCATACTGGGTGGGCCAATCCATCGTTATGAGCTGTGGTTCTGATTTGTATTTCTTGTTTGGGGGCATCTGTGGCGACGAGGACCGGGATAATGCAGATTCCATGACTGGCATCGTGGAAGAGTTTAAAGTCCAGCGCGTAATCCCAGACCTGATCGAGCGCGGAACGGTTAAAGTTTAACTCCCCAACCTTGAATTCCAAGATAAACATGACATGGCCGATGATTAACACGACATCGGCACGTCGTCCAAGCCTCGGCACCGTCAGTTCGAAGTAGATACGCGCACAAGAAGCAAGCTCGTCCGTCAGTGAAAAGGATTTCATAACGCGAATTTGATCTTCCCAGGCATTACGCTGGGTGATCTCGACATTGCCCGCCGAATATCTTAGCAGCTCGCCGAGTATTGAGGAGGCATCCTGTCGATGGAAATTTTCAAGTTTTTCACCGTACATCCAGCGGCGTATAGAGCCAGTAGCAATTACATTACAATCATCCATGCTCCATAAGCCCTTTGGATATTTCCCAACACAACTTCAATGCCGAATTCAGGCCAATTCCAGATCATCCGGGGTCATGTAGTGGTCGAGCTATGAATATTCGCGGGCCACTGTTGAATACAAAACGATATAACCCTCAAACCCCGCAGTTAGCGAAATTTGATTAATAAATTAGGCATTTGTGATGAAGCATGATCAAATGGGTAACCATAAGAGGCTGCCGCCATGCTTCGTTACATCACGCAGTTTATCCAGTATTGCCAACTGGCCAACTTTTCCGGCCGGTCCATCCAGGCGCTTGAATCGCGATTGAACGAATTTAGCGCCTTTTTAAAGCAACGGCAAATTAAATCTTTCAAGCATGTCGGCTATTTGCAGCTCATCGAGTTTGCCGGCGATTTTCAGGCGCCATCGGTGCATGTGCGTAAATCGCGGATCTGGACCCTGCGCCAGTTTTACCATTTCCTGACCCTCAACGGTTATGTTGCCGAAAACATCGCCTTGCAGATGGCCTATCCCAAGATCGAGAAAACCGTTCCTCATTTTCTGACCCAGGATGAATACCAGCATATGGTCCGTCATTTTTGCAAGAAGGCACAGGATCTGGCAGGGCTGCGCGATCTTACCATTATTTTGCTGCTGGGTACTTTGGGCCTGCGCACCGGAACGCTGTGTGCTTTGGATATTTGTGATGTCGATGTCCAGTGCGGACTGCTCTGGGTCCAGGAAAAGGGCGGGCGTCGGCGCAACCTGGTGCTTCCCGGAACGTTGTGCAAGATCATGGACCAATACTTGCGCCTTTGTAGACGAAAGGCCGGCCCGCTGCTTTTGTCCAAACGCAAGCGGCGCATCTCCCAGCGCACTTTGCAGGATTTGTTCAGGTCGGCGGCCGATGAGCTGGGCGTTCATAAGAAGTTGCATGCCCGATTGTTCCGCCACAGTGCGGCCACGCATTTGAACCGGGCCTCGGACATCGAAATCACCCAGCAGGTGCTGGGCCACGCCTGGCGCTCCAATACCAACAAGTACACCCATCTAAATCCCGACCAGTACGCCGTTTATATGAAACAGCACCCTTATATGGGAAAGGAGGCGCCATGCTCGCCCTGATAGAAAAATACCAAATGCAGATTTCTAGGATCAATGGATTTGCATCGTCAACGGTGGAAACCTATTGCGGCTGCGTCCGGGCCTTTTGCGACTTTGCCGGAAGCGATCTTAAGATCGATCCGGTCACGGCCAATGGTCAACAGCTTCTCAAGTGGCTGCTTCAGTTAAAAAGCACCGGCATTGGGTTCAGCCGCTTGGAGCTTCATCACTACGCCTTGAATAGCTTTTTTGCTTTCCTGAAAAAAGCCGGGGTCAATCGATCCAACCCGGCCGAGGGGTTGCCGTTTTTGATCAGACATATTCGCGAGCGCACCCATTGCATCCCGGCGCAAGAGGCCTTTAGATTGCTGGGCTCGTTTGATCGGGCAACATTCCATGGCTTGCGCAATTATGTGATGGTCAGCCTGTTTTGGGCCTTGGGGCTAAGGACCAGTGAGCTGACCGGCTTGAAGGTAAAGGACTTTGAAATAGATCATGGCAAGCGCACCGGTTTGCTGCGCATTCATGGCAAGAACAAAAAGCAGCGGGCGCTGTTTGTCGTCGATCGGCTTTTTGACCAGTTGCTGATTTACCTTGCGCATCCCAACGCGCCCAAGCGACTATCCTCGCCGCTGTTTTTGGCGGATACGAAGAATACAGCCATCACAAATAACCGCGTTCAGCGCCTGGTCAAGGATCAGGCTCGCGGTGCCGGCTTGAAAAGTGAGGTGACCCCGCGCGTGCTGCGCCATTCGTTTGCCACCGAAATGTACCATCAGAAAGTACCCTTATCGGCTATCCAGGCCATGATGGGCCATGACTCGACGGCCGATACGTCGGTTTATGTGCATGTGTCTGAAAAGTTGCGCCAATTGGCCCTTGACCATATTCATATCGCAGGCGGGTGCCTATGAGGCTCTCTTCTAATCGCTTCTTCGATCATATCGACGACTTTGTCCGTTACCGGCAAAGGATCTATGAGTTGAGTCCGCAGACCATTAAAAGCAACCTGATCGATTTGAATCTGTTCAAGGGTTTTATCGAGACGCGAAAGGATAAAAGCATTAATGGCAAAGCCTTGATCGGCTTTCAGTACTACCTGAAAATGGAGCGCGGCAATTGCGGGAGCTCCATCAACCGCAAGATCTTTGCCCTGCGAAGCTATGGCAACTTTCTCAAACTCAACGCCGGGCCGCTGGCAGATTCCTTACCGTTTTACGATGTGCTCAAGATCCGCCAGGGCTACCGCAACCGTCCCCAGGCCCTGACCATGCAGCATATAAAGCGTTTATTTACCGCCATCGGCGCGGGCACGGTCCTTTCTGTGCGCGACTATGCGCTCTACGCGCTGATGTACCAGTTGGGGTTAAGAGTCGGTGAGGTCCATGCCCTTGACCTTGCCAGCCTTGATTTGGAGAATCACAAAATTACGGTACTGGGAAAAGGGCGCAAGGTGCGCACATTGCACATGAATGCCGAACTGATCGATATCCTGAGCCACTACCTCGCCGTGCGCCAGGTTTTTCTGAACAGCCATCTTTTGCCGGCTCTTTTTATCTCCAAAAAGGGAAATCGCTTGTCGATCCGCACCATGGAAGACAATCTTAAAAAGGTGCTGCTACGCGCGGATCTAAAGGCCCCTTTCAACATTAGCTGCCATACCTTACGCCACAGTCTGGCATCGCACTTGAACGAAAAAGGCACCGATATCCTCGTGATCCAGAGCATACTGGGCCATGCCACCTCGCGCAGCACCGAGCCCTATATCCACCCCTCGGATGCCATGGTTCGAAAAGCATTGGAAAAGCTACCGAGCATAAAATATGTCAAAGAGCAGATCCGGAAAGGAGAATTGAAATTGGGTTTTCAGAAATCTTTTAGACCCAAGCGGGAATGAATGCTTCTCTTTTAACTGCTTTCATCGTAATCGTTGTCGCCGCTTGGTACGATAGTGGTGGGGATTTGTCTTTCCTTCCCCATTGTCTAAATTTTTTGTAACCTTTTGTTGCAAAGGTCGCTGTTATGGAATAATCGGTAGGAAAGTAGTTTGTGAACATCGTGCTTTATCATCAAATCTCGGCTCTAATTGCGCCTAACTTGCGAGCTTACCGCGGGGTTCGTTCCGGCTGTACGGCGCCGGCTTAAAAATGGTTCGTTTAAGGCACGGCATTTCTCCCGGCGCCCGCACGAGCCGGTGGTTCGGCAACTTCTATTTCGATATTATCTATCTTAACAAGCGCATCACGGCCGTTTAATTCAGGATTCGATTTGCAATCGACTATCTTAACACGCAAATACTCCATTTTACGCCACTCAAGCGTGCCAAAATCAAAAAAGCATATTGGGCAAATCGTATGGTTTTCTCCTGATGGAATCCAATTAACGGGATGATCCCAATACCCGGAAGGGGGAATATCTCTATTAACGAAAATTGGTAATGAAGTGTCAAACTTACTGAATACTGCATATTCGCTTAAATCTGGCCCAATAGTATCCATGGGTATTGGTGGGGCTTTAATATCAAGGCGAGAAATAATTTGATCTTCAAACAATCTTAAACAAATGTCTTTAAAGGTATCAACTGAATCCCAATCGGCATCTCTTCGCATATATGAATTCCAAAGATGCCTTGTTGTTTCAAGGAAAAGATTAATTTCATCTGTAAGATTCATATCAAAATCTTTTCGTTAAAGCCGAACGCCGCGTGTCTGGGGCGGCATGCTCATCGCCGCCCCCAGCACACGCAGGTTATGACGTTTTAGCCTTTTCTTTTTCAAAATACTCCTTCAAGATAGGATCATATTTCTTGAAAAAGATATATACTGGGCCAATTCCCAAAGTGAGGCCTAAAAACATATTGTAATTTATTTGATTTTTTCCAAAACCATGCCATGCATGGTTATATCCGTCTTCATAAATAAGACCTGGTAAAATAAAAAAAGATATGAAGATTGGGATAACCATAACTATTACAGCAATGATTGTAGTATCCTCACCCCACGGCATTTCCACTAAGAGCGTTAATAAAGAAAATAAGAGGACAAACGGATACAACATCAGGCTGTATCGAACATAATAATAGACATATTTCAGGCTCTTATTTGATACCATTTAGTGGCTCTAATTCCTTTGGTAGAGTCATAACGCGGTTTTCAGCGGCGAGGGAACCGAGTCCGCTGCAAAAACAGGTTAAATTTCTCTTTTATTGCTTCAGCACGTATTGAAAACGTTTCACACAAATAGATAATGACAAGTACAATTACAGATGATATCGCTAACAACCCTCCCCAATATGCACTGGTAAGGTAGAAGGTCCAATAAAAGAGTAGACAAAATGAGGAAATGAGTAACCCTATCTCGGTGATGTCCCAAATAAAGCTGAAATGCCTTCTATTTAAGCGATCTTTTATAAGCCAGAATGGAAATGGCCAGAAAAATGGTAACATAAAAATAAAGCTTGATGGTTCACTCAACTTTATTTTCTTCACTGGGATCAAATAATCATACGAAATTCTCGTTTGCTCTTTGATTATCGTTTCGCCATCAGGAAGGATATGTATTTCCTTATTTGTGCATCTTGATAACGGCAAAACAAAGCATATCAGTAGTAATATTGCTGCAATCCTTTTCGTTCTAATGGCACTCATGGCATCTCAAATTTAACATTAATATTATGCGGACAGTCCGCTTTACGCGGTATTTCAAGCGAGCTTCAGGAACATCCGCTGTTTTTGGTCAAGATATTTGAGGTTTTGTTTCACTCGGGAATCGATATTTTTATAGTCCCCATCTTGCTGAATGATCAATATAATTCTTGAGAAGATGGTTTTTTGTGGGATTGTTCGACGGTGCCAGGCTTGAAGCGCGCATGTCCGGGTTTTGCGGTAAATAACCGTGTAAAGCGGACTTCCGCTTAATTCCTGATTGGCATTATACGAAAGATGGACACGCAACTCGGGTCCCGGCAGCGGGGGCTGTTACCGGGTTGCGGGCCTTTGGCCGAGAAGGCGGCGCGGCAGGCGCCTACTACATTCGGGTCGGCGCATCGGTTGCGGTGATACTTTACCGGCATGTCGAATCCCGGCAGGTCACCTGGGTGGCCAGGTCCGTATCTGCGTCTCAAACAGGTTGACATAAAATTGAAATCCCATGCGGAAGCTGAAAAATTGAACGCGTATGCCGTCATCTTGGCCCAGTAGGGCTTCGAAAGTTTCGGGGACGCAGCTGCCTTGCTCCCAGGACGGCCCGCGGAACCATGCGGGGTGCCCCAAACCGGCATGGCGATCCTATGAAAATCGCATGCGGCATCAAAAAAAGCTGAATGGAAATGCCCATGAAAATGGAAGCGCTGCGGTGGTGCGAGCGGTGCTCGGCAGCCGCTGCTCAATATTGAGGTTGACCTGAAAAATCGTATTTGGCATAGTCGCCAATCGATTCCCGTCCCAAGACCTTCATCTCATCACTTCTTGCCGCGACGCTCTTTTCCTGGCCTGGCGCATTGCCGAAGGGAATCAAGGCCCGCCTGGCGGGCGGACCGGGTTTTCGGCCACGGGCCGAACCGCGGGTTGCTATCCGGGGGCTTGCCGCCCTGATTTGCTAGCAGTCATTTCAAAACCATCAATCAGGGTCAAAGCCACGTGTCGAGGCGTAGCCGGCAGGCGAAGACTGACGGGACAAGGTGGACAACCGCTTTGCAGCGCCTTTCGACAGGGCTGCGGTCCGTTTCGGCTTTGGGCGACGGTCCGCCGGAGGGGTGCGCAGCGGACCGACGTATAAAATCGATGAGGGTTTGCGCCAGGGCGCAAGCCTTGGATGTGCGCTTCCCGTGTCGGCAACCGGCTTTGCCGCCGCGATGGTGAACGCGGCGGCGCCGATGCGGGGCTATTTTAAACCTTGCCCCCAAAGCTTCAAGGGCTGGGGGTAACCCGGGAAGGAGGAAGACGATGTCGGATCAACTCGCTTATGAGGCTGTTCTGGCGGAAGTACAGGCCATGGCGGACGGCGCGGCGGGCATGCCCAAGATGCCTGTGGACGCGTTTATTCACAAGGCGCTGCGGTTTGTCTGCGGTCCCAAACCGCTGCGCAGGCTGGGTTGAGCGGCCTTTATGCGTTCAGCAAAGGGATCGCTTCGGCGCTCTTCTTATCCTCATCCGATAGCAGGCCGCTAAAGCTGTAGACATGGACGCCCTTTTCCGTAATGCTTTTGTCGCAGATTTGCTGCGCATACATTCTCTCTAAAATGTCGGAGGATTCCTGATAGGTTAAGCGGCTGTCTTTGGCCAGTTCCATGGCGGTGAGCAGGCCACCGCGATCGTTGGCGATTTTAAAGATGAGGTTTTCGAGCGCTTCTTTCTTGAGGTGCTGCAATTTGCTTCTCACATAAAGGAAAAGGCCTATAAACAATGCATCCATGATCAAGCACAGCACCAGCACCAAAACAGCGTTCTCTTGCTGCCTGGCGATCATCAAAAGTGAAAATAGCGTAAGCAGTACCAGGCAGGATAGCACCATAAGCGTGATGACGTTTAGAACCGAGAAGAATGTTTTCACTTTGAACGCACCTCTTCTAATGATGTCAAAATACGGATTCAGATGTTCTCTTTTCGAATCGACTACGAAGCGCCCTGTAGCACCTGACGCACGGTGTGTGCCAGATCCGCATAGAGTACCGGCTTCATAAGCACGGCGCTGATTCCGATGGCTTTCGTTGTGGGGGCCTGGATCCGCTCGCTGAATCCGCTGCATAGGATTATGGGGATATCGGGCCGGATGGCTTTTATTTGACGGGCCATTTCATCACCGCTCATCTTCGGCATGGTCATATCGCTGATGACCAGATCGTATTTATGGGGATCGGCGCGAAAGGCCTCGATGGCGTCGATGGCGCTGGCCCTGGTTTCCACCCGGTAGCCCAGCCGTTCCAACAACACCCGGCCAAGGTCGATCAACGCTTTTTCGTCGTCCACGAAAAGGATGCACTCGCTGCCGGTGGGGAGCTGCTCGGCGTGCACGCCAGCAGCTTGGGCGGCTGTATCGGCGACCGGGAGAAATACGTGAAATGCCGTGCCGATCCCCAATTCGCTGTAGACCTTGATGCTGCCGCCATGGTTCTTGACGATGCCGTGTACGGTGGCAAGACCCAGGCCGGTGCCTTCGCCGACGGGCCTGGTAGTGAAATATGGGTCGAATATTCGATTGATCCTATCTGGTGGAATCCCGCAGCCGGTGTCGGCAATGGAAAGCTTGAGGTAACTTCCCGGATTCATCTCAGGGTAACTCAGCGCGTCCTGATCTTGGATGGCAACCGCCGTCAGGCTTATATTCAGAATGCCGCCCGTGGTTTTCATTGCGTGGTAAGCATTGGTGCACAGGTTCATGACGATCTGGTGGATGTGGATTTCATCTGCGAACACCGGGGCAAGATTCGGTGAGATGCTTTTCTGGATTTCAATATTCGCCGGCAAGCTCGCTTTGATAAGTTTTAACGCCTCATTTACGATCCGGCGAACATCCGTCGGGCCTTTTTCCGATTCGCCCTGACGGCTGAACATAAGAATTTGGCGCACCAGGTCTTTTGCGCGTTGGCCTGCCTGGAAGATTTGGGAGAGATGTTGCCTGAGATCGGAATCCGCCGGAGAAGCGAGTTGCGCCAACTGTGTATATCCCAATATTCCGGCAAGAATATTGTTGAAATCATGGGCGATCCCGCCGGCCAGGGTTCCCAGTGACTCCATTTTCTGGGCCTCGCGCATTTGGGCTTCCATTTTGAGGCGCTGCTTTTCGGCTTCTTTTCGTTCGGAAATGTCTTTAACAAACGAGACGCTATAGGGTACTTCGTTGAACTCCAACGTGATTCCGCTAATTTCGACGGGAATATCGGTGCCGTCCTTGCTGCGATGGACGGTCTCAAAAGTGGTAATGCCTTCGATCTGCTGCTGCCGGCGCCAAATCTGCTCGATATCCTGGGGCGAATGGCCCCGATCGATATCCAGCACATTCATCTGGCAGAGCTTTTCCTTGGTGTACCCGAGATATTGGCAGGCGTGCTCGTTGACCTTGGTGATATAGCCGCCGTCCTTGATCAGAAAAATACCGAGTGGGGCCTTGTCGAAAATAAAGTCAGTAATGCGCAATGCTTCATACATGCGCTTGCGTTCCGTGATGTCTTTGGTGAGCACCATGGAGTAACGGCGGCCCTCGAATTCGATCAGCGTTACGGTCATTTCAATCGGGAAAAACGAGCCATCCTTCCTGCGATGCTGGCTCTCGAAAGTGTCGGCGCCGTGATCGCATAACTTTTGCCACAGCAACGGCCACATCTCCCGATTTACGATGGCATCGATGTCAAAGACCGACATCTTCAAGAGCTCTGCCGGTGGATAACCGAGGGAATCGCATGCTTTGCGGTTGGTGTAAAGGATGCGACCATCCTGGTCCAACCGGAAGGCACAGACCGATGCGTGATCCAGGCAAAATTTGGATAGCCGATTTTCCTGGTAGTCGTCGATTGCGAAATTGTCGTGGGCGCTTCCCAAGTGGCCCCCCTTTTCAGCTAAACCGGACGCAGTCGGTGAGATTTCGCTTGAATATCATGAGTGCTCTAGATGCCACTTCCGTACGAAACGCCAATTCGCCCAACGCTTGATCACTGGCTTCAGGGAGCATGGCGTAGTCATAAACCAGTGCAGTGAATTGTTACCCGCTTAGAATTAGAAGCCATTGCAATTTTCACGCTAAATTCCCACCCCAGTCGGTATCACGCCTTAAGAATAAGAAGCATTTCGCTTTGCACCGTAATTTCATACGAAGCTTCTGGAACGAAGGCCCTTGATGGTTAACACACTTGAGCTTTGTTTCATCTGGGAATCAATTTTTTATAGACCCCATCTTGTTGATGGATCAATATAATTCTTCATGATTCTTTATATTTCTTCTCGAAGGCCCTTTTTACCGGCGCGTTCGATGGTTGCGGCTGCTGGAAACGCCGGCCTTGGATGAGGGTCCAATTCCTTGCTTGGGGCGGGTTAGGCGAGGTTCACCGACAGAGGCGGCAGCCATGGGGTTTGATCGGGGGCCGAGGTGCAGTATTAGCTTCCGGCCAAGGATGGTGCATGCCGGCTTTGCGGTCAGGCGCCGGTCGGCAACGGATTGAGCAGGTTGGGCGGCTGGCCGGTGGTCAGGGCCGCTACGAGGTTCTGGGCGGCCAGCAGGGCCATGGCGTGGCGCGTGGCCGCCGACGAACTGGCGATGTGGGGCGTGAGCACGACGTTCTTGAAACCTATGAGGGCCGGATTCAAGGCCGGTTCGTTTTCGAAGACATCCAGACCGGCGCCGGCCAGGCGGCCGCCGGCCAAGGCCTCTACCAGGGCCGCGTCGTCGACCACGCCGCCGCGGGCGGCATTGATCAGGATGGCGCCGGGCTTCATCAGGGCCAGTTCCGCCGGGCCGATGAGGTGGTGGGTCGCCGGCGCATAGGGCACGTGCAGGCTGAGGATGTCGGTGCGGGCCAGGAGCTCTTCCTTGGTGACGTAGACGGCGTTGCAGGCGCGCGCCACCTCGGCCGTCACCCGCCGCGTGCTGTGGTACAGCACCGGCATGTCGAAGCCTGCGGCCCGGCGCGCCACCTTCTGACCGATGCGGCCGAATCCCAGAATTCCCAACGTGGCGTGGTGCACATCCAGGCCCAGGAACTGTTTGAGGTACCAACCCTTCCACCCGCCGGCGCGCAGATGGGCGTCGGACTCGACCACCCGCCGGGCCGTGGCCAGGATCAGGGCCCAGGTGAAATCGGCGGTGCTGTCGTCGAGCACGCCGGGGGTGTTGGTGACCATGACCCCGGCCCGGGAGCAGGCCGCAAGATCGATGTTGTTGAAGCCCACGGCGATGTTGCACACGGCTTTGAGCGTGGGACAGCCGGCGAGCAGCGGCCCATCCACGCGGTCCACCAGGGTGGTCATGACCCCGGCCTTGTCGGCCAGATTGCGGGCCAGGGTCGGCGGGTCCATGGGACGGTCGTCCTGGTTGGCTTGCACCTCGAAATGCTCGGCCAACATCTCCAGCACGTCGTCAAAGATTTCACGGGTGACTAGTATTTTGGGTTTCATGATCCTTTTTCCTTCGGCTGTGTATCGGCCTCACATTTTAACCCGGCAGTTAATGGTGCCAGTCTGTCGTGCCGGACTTTATCCGGCATCCAGCGGGAACTCTGGATTCCCGCCTGCGCGGGAATGACACGGGGCTGGTGCGGTTCTATTGGTACACCAGCGACGGCAACCATAGCCCGATCGCCGGAAACAGGTAGAGCAGGGCCAGCATGACCACCTGGATGGCCATGAACGGCAGCATGCCCATGAAGATCTGGTTGAGCGTGACATGGCTCGGCGCCACCCCCTTGAGATAGAAGGCGGCCATGGCCACCGGCGGCGAGAGAAAGGCCGTTTGCAGGTTGATCGCCACCAGCAGCCCGAAGAACAGCGGATCGATGTTGAAGTGCGCCAGCAGCGGCAGGAAAATCGGCATGAAGATCACGATGATTTCGGTCCACTCCAGGGGCCAGCCCAGCAGGAAGATAATGGCCTGGGCCAGCAGCATGAACTGCACGGGGGTCAAGTCCATGGAAATGACCCAGGTGTTGATGATCTCCTGTCCGCCGAGCAGGGCGAAGGCCGCGGCGAAAATGCTGGAGCCGACAAACAGCCAGCACACCATCGCGCTGGTTTTGGCCGTGAGAAAGACCGACTCTTTGATCATGCGCGGGTTGAGCTGCCGGTAGGCCGCCGCCAGCACGAATCCGCCGAACGAGCCCATGGCCGCGGCTTCGGTGGGGGTGGCCAGCCCGACGACGATGGTGCCCAGCACGCCGAGGATCAACATCGCCAGGGGGAAAAACGAGCCCAGCAGCATCTTGAAGATTTCGAGGCGCACGAAGGTAAAGATCAGGTAGAAGATCGCCAGTGCGCCGGCGATAATGCCGACCGTGATCCAGTAGCCGAGGGGCAGTGGTTTGCGCCGGCCCGTCTGGTCCGAAGCCTCCGCCTCAGGCGCCGGGGGGGGCTGATCGACCGCTTCGGGTTCCTGCAAGCCCCCGTTTTCGGCGGCCGGGACGTCGGTTTCCGGCTCCTGTAAGCCGCCGCCGGTGCTTTCCTGCGCCTGGCTCCACGAGCCCAAGGGCACTAGGCCCTCGGGCAGTTCTTCTTCGGGTGCGGTCAGGGACAGGTAGATCGATCCCATGAGCAGGATCGCCGCCAGGGCCGGCAACAGGGCGACGATCAGGTGCCGGACCAGCGTGCCCAGGGGCACCTCGGCATTGCGGCGCCCCTTGAGCGCCCCGATCAGCCCGACCATGACGTTGCGGCTGCGCGTGCGGGTGATGATTTTTGCAAAGCGGGGCAACGGCACGCGCCGGTCGGCCTCGGATAGCGGCGGCGCCGCGCGGGGCTTGAATTTGGCATAGAGGATGACGCTGCCGACATACATTCCCGCCAGGATCAGGCCGGGGAAAAAAGCGCCGGCGTAAAGCTTGACCACCGATACCCCGGCCGTGGCGCCATACAGGATCAACAGCACCGAGGGCGGGATCAAAATGCCCAGGGTACCGCCGGCGGTCACGGCGCCTGCCGCCAGTTTGACGTTGTAGCCGGCTTTGAGCATGGCCGGGAAAGCGAGTAGGCCCATGAGGGTCACCACCGCGCCGATGATCCCGGTGGCGGTGGAGAAGACCGCACAGGTCACAATCGTGGCCACCGCCAGCGAGCCCGGAATGCGGGAGGTGGCCAGGTGCAGCCCCTTGAAAAGCCTTTCGATCAAGTTGGCGCGCTCGACCAGATAGCCCATGAACACGAAAAGGGGCACGGCGATCAACACGTCGTTGTTCATCACCGCATAGGCCCGGTGCACCATCAGGTCCAGGGTGCGCACCACGGCCGTACCCGGGTTCTGGCCGTGATAGAAGAGAAACGTGAAGGTCGTGCCCATGCCCATCAGGGTGAAGGCGGTGGGAAAGCCGAGCATGATCGTTACCACGATCATGGCCAGCATCAGCAGGCCCAGGTGGCCGTTGGTCATCTGCGCGGGCGGGGGCATCAACCAGAACACCCCGATCACCACCAGGGCCATGATCGAGAGTCCGAACCAGACTTCCTTTTTCACTCGTCACGCCCTTTCCCGGCCCTGTCCTGGGCATCGGCCGCGGCGATATCCTCCTCTTTGGCATGCACCATGGCCTTGAGCTGGTCGACATCGACCTCCTTGACATCCTCCTGGCGCGAGGGCCACTGCCCCTGCTTGAGGCACAGGACACAGCGCACGATTTCGACCAGGCCCTGGGCCAACAGAATCGTTCCGGCCGCCGGAATGACGGCTTTGAACATATAGATGGGGGGGCCGGCCGAGCCGATGCTGGAGCGTTCGCGGATCGCCCAGGATTCGGCCGCGTAGTCGTAACCGGCCCAGCACAGGGCCACCACGCCGGGCAAAAAGAACAGGAAGTACAAAAACAGATCCAGGCCGGCCTGCAGGCGCGGCGGGAAAAAGCCGTAAAGCACATCGCCGCGCACGTGGCCGTTCTTCGATAGGGTGTAGGCCCCCGACATCATGAACAAGGTCCCATACATGATGAGCATGACATCGAAAGCATAGGGATGCGGGGTGTTCAGGGCGTAGCGCGAAAACACTTCATAAGTGATCAGAAAGGTGAGCGCCACGATGAGCCAGGAGAAGAATTTGCCCACCCAGGTGCTGATTTTGTCTATCGTCAGCAGCAGTTTCTGCATATCCGATCCTTCCTGGAATTCAGCGGCCATCCGGCAACCCCTGTCCGGATGGCCGCTCGACACGATCTAACCGTTCAGCCCTTCAGCTTTTTCCTTTCGGCTTAGCAGGGGCCTTTTTGCCGAAATAGTGGGCATGGGCCATGCGCCGGTTGACATTGGTATCCTGATCCCAACTCACGGCGCGCGCCGCGAAGGCTTTCTGGGACTCGACGATCTCCTTGAACAGCGGATTTTTCGCGCTTTTTTGTTCCACAACCTTATCGTACACATCGAGCTCTTTTTGCAGGAGCGCATCGGGCGTTTTGTAAAATTTGACGTTATCCTTTTTTTGCATTTCGAGGTAGTCCTTGGAGTAGCGGTCGATCGCTTTCCACGACATATCGGCCGAGGCCGCCTCCACGGCGTTTTCGATAACGGCCTTCATCTTGTCCGGCAGGCCATTGAACTTGTCCTTGTTGAACAGGATCTCGAACGATTCGGCATTCTGGTGGTAGCTTTGCAGCATGCACACCTTGGACACGTCCGGGAAGCCGAGCAGCCGGTCGGATGAGGCGTTGTTGAATTCGGCCCCGTCGAGCAGGCCGCGATCGAGGGCCGGTACGATCTCGCCGCCGGGCAGGGCGTTGACGGCCGCCCCCAGGCCGGTGAACACGTCAATGGAAATGCCCACGGTGCGAAACTTGACGCCCTGGAGGTCTTCGGCCTTGGCGATCGGCTTTTTGAACCAGCCCAGGGGCTGGGTCGGCATGGGCCCGTAGGCGAACGAGACCACATTGGCGCCGATGGATTCGTAAATTTTGGCCAGCAACTCCTTGCCACCGCCATATTTGTGCCAGGCCAGCAACATGTTGGCATCCATGGCATAGGCCGGGCCCGAGCCCCACAAGGCGAGCGCCTCCTGCTTGCCGTAATGGTAGACCATGACCCCGTGGCCGCCGTCGAGGGTTCCCTTGGAGACCGCCTCGAGCAGGCCGAAGGCCGGTACCACGGCGCCGGCCGGCAGCACTTCAATCTTCAGGTCTCCGCCGGTCATGTCGTTGACTTTCTTGGCGAAATCCAGGGCGTACTCGTGAAAGATGTCCTTGGTCGGCCAGGTGCTCTGCCAGCGCATGGTGATCGGTCCTTGGGCCTTGACGATGGTGGGAAAACCCAGGGACAGGGTCGCGGCCCCGGCCGCCGCCACCGCCGACGTCAAAAATTCCCGGCGACCGCCCATCTGTGGTGTATCGGCCTTACCCTTTTTACTCCCCGCTCTGACTTTCTTTGCTTCCATTCGGCTGCCTCCTTGATGGTTGTGCGAAGACCCCTGGGTCCCCGCCTATTGGATGTGCTGAACTGGAACTGGGCCAAAAACGGCATCGAACCTTACGTGTGGATCCCAAGCGAAGCGATTGAAGATCTTTACTGGCCGTGGATGGGCGAGATGGGTCTTGCAGCGTGCAAATACACAATGTGAATAGTATTCATTGGATTATATTGCCTCATTAAATAAGCAAACCCTATTGTATGAACACAATTGCTGGTTTAAATTGCCGGTAGTCACGTTGTCAAGGGAAATAGCGCCGGCCATCGCTGGCAGCGACGTAGAAGCAAAGGAGATTGCCATGCAAGTCGGATTCATCGGCCTCGGTATCATGGGAAAACCCATGGCCGGGCACTTGTTGCAAGGAGGCCACACGCTTCACCTGCATAGTCGCAGCGGCGTGCCCCAAGATTTGAGCGCCGCGGGTGCCGGGGCCTGCGGCTCTTCCTGGGAAGTGGCCCAGCGCGCCGAGGTGATCATCACCATGCTGCCGGACACCCCCGATGTGGAAACGGTGCTGTTCGGCGCGGCCGGCGTGGCCGAAGGGTTGTCCGCCGGCAAAGTCGTCGTGGACATGAGCTCGATCTCACCCATGGCCACCAAGGCGTTTGCCCGACGTATCAACGCCCTGGGCTGCGAGTACCTCGACGCCCCGGTTTCCGGCGGCCAGGTGGGGGCCCAGAACGCATCCCTGACCATTATGGTCGGCGGCCCCCGGGATACGTTCGAGCGGGTCGAGCCCCTGTTGCGCCTGATGGGCAAGAACATCACCCTGGTGGGCGCCAACGGCGACGGCCAGACCGCCAAGGTCGCCAACCAGATCATCGTGGCCTTGAACATCGAGGCCGTGGCCGAAGCCCTGCTCTTTGCCGCCAAGGCCGGCGCCGATCCCGCCAAGGTGCGCCAGGCCCTGCTGGGGGGCTTTGCCAACTCGCGCGTCCTGGAGGTGCATGGCGAGCGCATGGTCCAGCGCACCTTCGATCCGGGCTTTCGCATCGAACTGCACCAGAAGGATCTGAATCTGGCGCTGGCCAACGCCCGCCAGCTCGGCCTGAGCCTGCCCAACACGGCCACGGCCCAGGAGCTGTTCAATGCCTGTGCCGCCCACGGGGGCAAGGCCTGGGATCATTCGGCCATGGTGCGGGCCCTGGAGATGCTGGCCGACTTTCAGATCGGGCAGAAGCCGTAGGGTTAGAAACAAATCTCTTTGAAACAGCGCACGGGCCGATTCGCTTCGTCATCCCACAAATGCAGGGAGTTGCCCTGACAGCGCGTCCACTCTTTGCAGGTGCGGCAATCGCCCTGGCGCATCCAGTCACGCTGGCGCATGCGCTGGTAGCGGTTTTCCCAGACATCTTTGAAATCGTCGTGGCGGATGTTGCCCTGCACGAACTGGCGGGAGATGTTGGGGCAGGCCGAAATGGCGCCGTCGCACAGCACCGAGCCGATATTGATGCCGGCGCGGCAGAAGAAGGGATCATCGCGCACGGCCCGGTCGGTTCCGGCCGGCAGGTAGCCTTCGCAGCAGAACTCCAGGGAGAAGCCGCCGCCTCCCAGTCCCCGGCGGCGCTGGGCGATCCAATTGAAGAGATCCAGGGTTTGATCGTTGGAGAGAATCAACTCAGTATTCTTCCGGGCGCGGCCTTTGGGAAAGATGGAGAAAAGACGCCAGGCGGGCACACCCAAGCCCCTGAGCAGCTCTTCGACGGCCGGCAGTTCTTGCAGGTTGCGCGGGTTGACGCAGGTGACGACGTCGAAGAGCCCGATTCCCGATTGCGCCACCAGGCCGATGGCGGCCAGGGCTCTTTTAAAAGCACCGCGCCGGCCACGGAGCCAGTCATGGGAGGCTTCCAAACCATCGAGGCTGATGGTGATCGAGGCCAGGCCGTCGGCCATCAATTTTTTCAGGCGGCCCGGGGTGAGGCTGTAACCGTTGGTCACCATGCCCCAGGACAGACCGTGGCGCTTCAGGGCCTCTGTGATACGACCGAATTCGGGATGGCACAGGGGCTCACCGCCCGTGATCACCAGAATCAAGCTTTTGGGATCGAAATGGATGGGCAGATAGGCGAAAAAGTCGATCCACTCCGCGGTGGAGAGCTCGTCGAGACGGGTCTCTTTGCCGCAGTCGCTGCCGCAGTGACGGCACTCGAGGTTGCAGCGCTGGGTGATTTCGATGAAAAGGTAGCGCAGGGGATGGACGCTGCGCTCCAGGCCGCGATAGATGGGATAAACGAAACGCCGGAGATGGCTCGAACGCTTGAGAATGGCCATGTGGTGAACCTCTTTTCACACTGAGATAGTGTCCATCCAAGAATATCGCATCCCTGGATGGACACGCGATAGCTTCCGGAACCGGGCAGGGGGCACCGCCCGTCATTTCGTACGCTGAGTTATTTCAACCGATACATTTCAATGGGACTTGGATAAGGACCCCGGACGTAGATGGTCTTGCGCAGGTAGACACCGTTTTCGGTATCGTCTACATCCCGCACCTTGACCACGGCGCAGGAGCCGGTGCTGGTTTTCTCGAATTCGTAATATCCGCCGGCTCTGGTGTAGGTGACCAGTTCTTCGCCCTCATCGATGGATGGGGTGGTCAAATCGTCGTAATTGATGCAGGTGACCTCGATGCCGGTGATCCCTTCATCGGTTTTTGAATCGGCCACGCTTCCCTGGACATCATACATCGGGCCGTAACAGGCCGCGATGACCACCGGCATGGCGGCAACAAACGCGCCCAGCAGCCACTTTTTGAAATATCCGATCACGTTCATACACCCTCCTATAAGCTGTTTTATGATTAACTCTCTTTAGCGCCGTCCGCTTCCCTGCCGGAAGCACCGATCACCTCCTTTCCGGTGCTCAGCCTGCCCATCGCCGGAGCACCCATTCACCGCTGTAACGGAAGCGGCCCTTGCGCCAGCCCACGGCCATCAACGCCGTAATCGAAAGAAAACCCATCAGGATGGCCGCGGTGGCCGGCGTGGAGAAGGCGCGGAACCATCCCATGCGCTGGCTGACCTCATAGAAGAGAAACACATGCACAATCTGTAGGGTCAGCGAAAGACGCCCCAGGCAGACCAGAAAATGGTGTTCGCTCAAAGACCAATGCCGCGCCAACCATTGAAAAGCAAAGAAAGAGAGGACGATTACGGGGAACAAAAGCAGAACAAACAATGGCGGGGTCGGGAAAAAGCCCAGGTTGAGCCGCAGGTAAAGATGCGGCAGGCCTTTTTGGGCAAAGGGCAGCAGGGAAAAAAAGGCCCCGCAGCCGCCGGCCAAAAGGGAAACCCACGCCAGCCGGATGATCTCCCTGTTCTGCTTGCCGATATATAGGCGCCCCATGGCATAGCCCGCCAGGTAAAAGGCCAGCCAGGGGAAAACGGAGTAGTAGCTCTCGGCGAGCATCAGGCGCCAGGGGGTGCCTGTGCGCATGCGATGGACCGAAAGCCGCAAGGGGGTATCGAGCAGATGGTGCAGGCCACCCGTGGCCAGCACAACGGCCAGCGCCAGCAGCAACACCTGGGGGGTCGTCATGCGGCGGTAAAAGGGCGTGCTCATGATGGCGAAACCGATCATCTGCAGGGTGAACCATGAGCCCAGCGAGAAAAGTCCCGGTGTGATCGCGTTCATGAGGTAACCGCAAAGCATGATACCCAGACCTCGCAGGAGAAGGGTGCGGTCGATGGCGGCGTGGCGCTGTTCCAACAGGGCGGAACCGGTACCCGCCATGGTGATGAACAGGGGACCGGCCAGGCCTCCGATGCCATTGAGGCTGTAAAAAAATGGATGGTTGGCAAAGCGCAGGGGGCCATTGGCGTGCCAGAGCCAGATGCCGATGTTTTGCTCCATCATCAGCAGCACGGCCACTCCGCGCAGACCGTCCAGAAAAGCAAGACGCTTATGGGGGAATGAAGAGGTCATGGCCGCATTTCGGCGCCGGGCTTTCCCATCCGGTCAACCGACACCCTGTTTTCGCATTTTTAGCGGTGCGCGCAGCGGGGATCGATCCGATGGCGAATACAATCCCCTGCAAACCACTCATAAGTGCCTTTTAGCAGGGCGATCTCGCATTTTTCTCGCAATGCGGCATTGGGGCGCAAAAAGGTCGCCCGCCAAACGAAAGATCAGGCCTCGCACCAGAAATCGTCGAAAATTTGACCGATCTCCGTGGGCGTGAATCCGTCCCGGACCAGCGCCTTCTCGTAATCGGCCACGGCCCGGCGGGCCTGCACAGGTTCGTTGCAACGGATCTGCAGATGGTAAAGGGCTTTGACCAGCGGTTGATGGGTGGGATCGAATTTCAGGGCTTTGCGGCAGAGGGTGACGGCTTCGGCGAGGCGTTCGCCTTCGGCCAGCAAACGGATATGGATCTGGGCACACTCCCGAAATCGATGCTGCAGCTCGGTCTGGAAATGATCCGCCGGGGTCCTGAGCAGCACGCCGGGCATGAAGTGGCCCTCGTACAGCAACAGGGCTTTGTAAAACGCCATTTCGGCCTGGCGGGGAGCGCGCATTTTCACGTGGGAAAAGCCTTCCGCGGCGCTTTTTAGAAATTCGAGGGCGTCGATGCGGCAGTTTTGCAACCGAACATGCCCCCGGGTCATCACCAGATAATGGCTGGCGGAGTGAGGGGCCAGGGCCTGGTTGAACGCCTTGCGCAGACGCGCCAGCAGGTTGTCGAGCTTGGAGCGCATTTTGGCCGGCTGGCTCTCCGGCCAGAAGGCCTCCTGGATAACCTCATGGGACAAGCCGGTTTGGGGGGCGCCGATCAGAAGCGCCAGCAACTCTCTCTGGGAAACGGTCAAATCGGCCGGACGCATGCGGGTCTCGGCAGCGATGGCAAGCGCCAGGCGGCCCAGGGTCGTGATCTCCAGCAAAGGAATCGCCGTCCCTTGGTCCAGGATGTGGGCATTCATTGGCCGGGCGGCTTGGCGGGCCAGATTCACTTCGATGCCGTACTCGACGGCGGCGGGCAGGATCTTAAGGGCCACCTGGGGCGTAAAGGTGTAAAAGCGCCGATACGACTGCCGATGCATGACTTCCAGGCAGTGGCGAATATCTTCCCGAAAGGCCTGCCGTTTTTGTTCGGCCAAGTACAGGCAGGCCCTGTGCGCATAGGCCGACACCAGCAGATACTTTGCACCCAGGCGGCGGGCCTCCTCGATGGCCCGGGTCAGCAGGGTTTCGGCTCTGCCGAACGAACCCAGCAGGGCAAAGGTGGCGCCCAGAATCGTCCGGTTCAAAACGTCAAAGTTGGGGCCACCCGCTTCGGAGCGCAGCCGCTCGGCCTTTTGCGCGGCGGTCTCGGCCTCGCCCGGCCGGCCGCCCAAGGCGTGCAGATAGGCCAGGTAGGAGTGAAACTGGCTCTGCATATGGGCCGATGCGCTGCTGCCGGCCGCGTTCAGGCCCTGGTTTGCGATCCGCAGGGCCTCTTCCAGGTGGCCGACGGCCAAGGCGTGGTGCAAATCGGCCAGCAAGAGCATCGGTCCGAAAATCGTGGGGGCCAGCAACGCCGTGTCCGCGTCTTGCAGGAGCAGTTCCCGGTAGTGCTCGTAAACGGCCGGATCGCCTTCCAGCGCCAACAGGGTGAGTTCCTGGATGCCCAGGCCCATTTTGGCGATGTCCCCCGCCCGGGGACTGCGCAGCAGCGGCTGGATCTGCTCGATTTCCCGCCGGAAAGCGGACCAATCGCCTTCCAGGCTGCGGATCAAGCCCAAAGCCACCGAGGTGGAGATGCCGGCATCGTCCAGACCATGGCCGCGGGCCAGTTTCAGGCACTCCCGGGCATATACAGCGGCTTCGCCGGTGCGTCCCTCGAAAAAGCAGAGGCCGTAGGCCAAAGCATAGCCGCTTTGGATGCGGGCGGGCACCGACAGCCGTTCGGCCAGGGTCCGATAGAGCGCTTCGGCCCGGGGCAGCAGATGGGCGCCCTCCTTGAAGCGGCAATCGATGCCGGCGTGAAAGGCCACCAGGGTGGTGGCCGCCATCAGTTCGCCCAGTTGGTCGCCATCGGTCGTGAATTGACGATGGGCCTGTTCCAGGTAAACCAGGCAGTGATGGGGCGCGTTGCGCACATAGACGCTGGCGATGAAAAAGCTGAGCCAGGCATAGGGCCGCACCTCCTCGGGCGCGAGGATCGGCATGTGCTCCTGGAGGGCGGTCATGCGGTTGGTGGCCAGAAGCTGGGCGCCGGTTTCGCGCAGGATCTTCTCCACCATGCCCAGGGCCTTGGCTTCGAGGTAATAGCGCAGCGCGCGCTCGTGGTGTGCATGGCGCAGGTACCAGTGGGCGGCCCTGGCCAGCACGGAGCGCCGGACGCGGGCCGTCAAGGCTTGTTGCGCGCGTATTCTTAAAAATTCCTGGAAAAGGTGGTGAAAGCGGTAGCAGGGCGGCGTTTCATCCAGACGCCGCAGAAAGAAATTGCGCTGAACGAGCGTTTCCAGAAAGGTTGCCGGGTCCGGCAGCGGCACCAGGGCGTGTGCCAAACCGAGGGGGATATTCTCCACAAGGGCCAGCGTCAGCAAGGCCCGTCGCTCGGCCAGGCTCAGGCCGTTGAACACATCCTCCTCGAAGTAACGCCAGAAGAGATGGGTTCCCCGGGCAAGCAGGGTGTTCACGGGCACGGCCGGATCACGCTGCACCTGGCCGCTGACCACATGCCCGGCCATCACCAGGCCCATGGCCCAGCCTTCGGTGATCCGTTGAAGCTCGGCCACGGCCTCCGCGGGCAGCGAAACCTTGAACTGGGCTGCAAAAAGTTCGGCCGTGTCGCTGTGGCTCATGGCCAGGGCGTCGTTATCCAGGTGTACGACGGTCGTGCCCGATGTGGGTACGGGTGACCGTGAAATCAGGATAAAGCGCAGCGGCGGCGGCGCGTGGGCGATGGCGGCCTGGATGAAGGCAAGGCTGTCCCGGGCCCCGTCGAGGGTGTGCAGATCGTCGAGCACCAGGTAAAAAGCATCCCCCGCCAAAAGCGGCAGGTCCTGCATCAATTGCTGCGCCAACGTGTCGGCCGCATCCTCGATAAGCTGCGCCCGAGCGATCATGGTGTAGAGGCGCGATGCCTTCAAACCCGGAAAAGCCTTGAGCAGGGCGGCAAAAAGCGCCGTGATCAGCACCCGCAGCTCCCTGTCCTCGGGACCGCAATTGCACCAGGTGAATGGGGCACCCACATGCTGCAGAAATTGGGCCGCCAGGGTCGATTTGCCTTGGCCCGCGCGGGCCTCGATCACGATGGTGCGGGGCCGGCGATGGGGTGGGTTCATGAGGGGGCGCAGGGTCCGGGCGCGAAAAAGGTGAAGGGCGGCCTCGATGCGCGGGGCCGCGAACTTACCGGGAAAAAAGGTGTGGCGGATGGTCTCGTCAAAGGCATTCCGCCCCGGGTCGGATTGTTTGCGGAAGTCCGGTTCCATGCGAGTCATTTCAGCCCCAAACAACACCATTCGACCGCCACGCGGCGGTTCATGTGTCGTGGCACACCAATGCACCATACAATTTGTAACGCTGACGATCCCCGAAATGAGCCGGTGGCGTAACGCGGCTATGATGTAAGGATTGGCGCCCGCCGGGTGATATATGGCTTGCTATCTTCGTACCGACCGCGAGAGGAGCTCCCCGTCGATACAAATCGCCCCCATGTGCGAAACCCGGCGACATGCCTGCCCTGTACAGGCTCAGCCTTATCCCAAAGCTGTCGCAAAAGGAAGTCCCAATGCACGCGAATCATCTTGTCTCCCTGGTACGGATCGGCACGCGCTTGCTCACCGCTGTCGTCGGCGTGCTGGGCGACTGTGATTCCGATGACGGCAGTATGCCCGAAGTCACCGGATGCCCAATCCTCAGAATACCAAGTGTACTCCGGCGGTTGACTAACTCGCCCCGCCTTGACTTTGAACGCGATTGAAGGTTTTGAAACCACTTTCTAGGAAAGCGCATCCGGGGCTTTAAGGCCATCCAGTTCTTTGCGAATGGCGACCCCCAGCTTTTCGATGGAATAGGGTTTGCGGATATATTGGCCGGCACCAAGGCGTTGGGTTTCTTTGATGCGCTCGGTTTCCGAATAGCCGCTGGCAATGACGGCCTTCTGCCCTGGATGCATGGCAAGTATCCTTTTATAGGTCTCAAGGCCGTCCAAACCCGGCTCCATGATCATGTCCAAAAGCAGAAGATCGACTGCCTGGGTTTTCAAATAGTCGATGGCCAGCTCTCCGCTTGGAACCGACACCGGTTTGTAGTTCAGTTTTTCCAAAATACCCGTCGCTATTTCGCGCTGGGTCTCCACATCGTCCACGATCAGAATCGTTTCGCCTTGGCCCTTGTATGCTTCGATGGAGAGCGTCGAATGGTGCTTGGGGGCCTCGAGCCGGGTGATGGGCAAATAGATCGTGAAAGTAGTTCCCTTGCCTTGGGCGCTATGCACGTTGATGTAGCCGCCGTGGTCTTTGACCGTACCCCAGACCACCGCCATGCCCAGACCCGTGCCGCTTCGTCCCATCACCTTCTTGGTGAAGAAGGGCTCGAAGATTTTGCCCAGATCCCCGGGCGCTATGCCGATACCGGTATCCCTGATCGTCAGTACGACATATTCGCCTTCGCGGACGTTATCGTAGAGCGCCGCGGCGGATTCGATGTATTGCTCCTGGGTGGACAGGTAAATGCTACCTTCGCCGGAAATGGCTTCGGCGGCATTGGAAACCAGGTTCATGACGGTTTTGGACAGATGCACGGGGGAACCGTTGACGTTGGGCAGATTGGGCGCAAGCTCGGTCTCTACGGAAATTCCGCGGTGAAACGATTTTAAATGCTGAAACTCGGTGCTTAGAAGATATTCTTTGACGATGAGATTCAGATTGACCACCTCTTTGACCGACACCCCCCTGCGGGCCAGCGTCAAAAGATCCTGCACAATGGCCACCGCTCGTTCGCCGGACTTTTTTATGGTCAGCACCGGTTTTCGCAAAGGATCGTCGTCCGCCATGTTGAGCAAGAGCAGTTCCGGATAGCTGACCACGCCGGAGAGAATATTATTCAAATCATGGGCCACGCCGCCGGCCAGCGTCCCGACCGCCTCCATCTTCTGGGCCCGTTGGAGCTCAAGGGCCATGGTATGGTACTGGGTCATGTCGCGCGCCAAAGCGCGGAATCCCATGGGGTTGCCCTGCTCGTCGGTCAATAGCGATATCAAGATGCTGGCGGCGATCGCTTTTCCGCTTTTGGAAAGAATTTCCAGGTCGATGGGCTGGCCGGATTTGCCCGAAGCAAGCACATTGCTCAAAACCACGCGGAATTTGTCGGCATTGAATGCGTCCATGCAGACCGCGTAATGACACCCCATCAATTCCGCGCCGGTATACGCCAACCAGTCGCTCAGGGCTCTGTTAAAAAAGACCAGACGGCCGTCCAGATCCGATTCGAAGTACGCCTCTTCGATGGTTTCCAGAATCGTGCGATACTTTTCTTCACTCTTGCGCAGCAACGCTTCGGCCTGCTTGCGTTGGGTGATGTCGCGCGTGGCCCCCTGCAAACCCACGGGCCGGCCCAGGCTATCGAACAGCCAGGAGATCGACATTTCGGCCTTTTTTATCGAACCGTCCTTGGCGTACTGCTCGATTTCCAGGATATCGTGGGAAGTGCGCTGTTCGGCCGGCAAGCTTAATTCCGCGGATAAGCGCCGGAGCAGCTCGCCGAGCGACTCGGCGGGCATCCTTTTCTCCAATGGGAGTTCCAAAAATTCTTCGGGCGTAAATCCGATCCACTGTCGCACCGACGGACTCACATAGGTAACCTTGCCGTCCAGGGCAAGGCTCCAGATCACATCGGAAGAGTTTTCAGCCAACAACCGGTAACGCTCTTCGCTGGCTTCCAGAGCTTTGGCAACCGCTTTGCGGTCTTCGATTTCCAGGGCCAATTGTTGGTTGGAATCGGTTAATTTTTTTCCTTCTTTAAGCAACAACCGGGCGTAATTCGTGGCGGCCTGATGCGATCGATCAATATACATAAAGAACAGCGCGATCAAAAGGGTGGAGATAATGTTGATGAAAACCAAATCGATGGCAACCAGGTGCCAGGAGAGCAGCGCGTTATCCAGATGGAGCAGATTCGGCCAATAGCCGTTCTCGATCAAAATCCCCACCGCGATCAGGGTGATCAGGTTGATCGTGATGGAAACCGCGGCGCCGGTCCAGCCCAAGAGGATCGAGGCCATAATGCTGAAGGTGAAAAGGTATTCCCGGGATGCCAGGAAGGGACCGAAATCCAGAATGAGCGTGATCCCCAAAAAATAGATCAGGGAACAAGCGACGGTGGCGCGAATTTGAAAACGCGCTTTGGGGCAGAAAAAAAGAAGCAGGCACCCCAAATACCCCGTCACGGCCGCGATGGACACCAGCCAATATTCATTTTCGATATTGACGGGCATGCCTGCCACCAGGACAAAAAAGACCACAAAAACCGATACCAGCAGCGACAGGTACAGCACCTTTTCTTTCCAGTGGTTGGGCGCGTAGGGGTCTTTGGCCGCTTCGGGGGCGTATTTGATATAGAGGCTTTTCATCCAAGCCATGGCCGCTTCGATGGATCGGGGATGGGTTTTCATCTGCTCCTATCGCTCAACTTCCTGCGCTTTCCAAGGCCAATGGTTTTTTAAGCTTCCATATTCATTAATATATCGATTCTTTTCGAGAAACCTTTAATGACTTGGCTGAGGGGTCCCAAAGCGGGGCGTTTTGGGACCAGGCCGGCCCATTCGCGCTTGGGGACATGAAAGTTACCACCATTCCGCCAGCGGTGGGGGTCCACCGGTGACCGTCGCCGCCGGCGGGGCGGCTGGGGCCAACGAACGTCAAATAGTGCTTGCGGCCGAATCGGAATTTATTGTAATTTTAAATGTCTGGAAGAAACTAGGGCGAATCGATACGACCATGGTCATAGAAGCAAACGACATTCAATCCGAACTCGAAGCACACCTGCGCTTCGAAACATTGCTTGCCGAAATATCGGCACAGTTCGTCAATCAGCCCGCCGACCGCATCGACACCGCCATCAGAGAGGCCCAGCGCCGCATCTGCGAGCTGCTGGAGCTCGACCGCTCGGTGCTTTGGCAGCTTGTCGAGCGCGAGCCCGGCCAAATGGTTCTGTCGCATATCCATCAGCCGGCGGAGAATCTTCTGCCCGCAAGCCCGTTCGATGCGAGGGACATCCTCCCCTGGCTGTTGAGCCGGATCCTGGGGGGCAATATCGTCACCATCGGCCACCTGAAAGATCTGCCCCCGGAAGCCGAAGCCGACCGGGAAGTGCTGAACCGCTGGGGCGTCAAGTCGGCCACCGTGGTGCCGCTGTCGGTCGGCGGCACCGTCATCGGCGCCTTGTCTTTCGCCAGCCTGCACCAAGCAGTGGCCTGGCCGGCCCGGCTCGTACAGCGCATCCAGCTTGTGGCCCAAATATTCACCAATGCCCTCGCCCGCAAGCAGGCCGAGGTGGCCCTGGAATTCCGCCTGCGGTTTGAAACCCTGCTCTCGGAAATATCCGCGCGTTTCGTCCATCTGCCCGCCGACCAGGTGGACACCCAGATCGAAGATGCCCAACGGCAAATATGCGAATGTCTGGGGCTGGATTTGTCCGCGCTGTGGCAGTGGTCGGACCACTCACCGAACTCCTTGACCATCACGCATCTGCACAGCCCGCCCGAAGGCCCCCTGCTTCCGGAGGGGATCAAGGCCGAGGAATCGTTTCCCTGGACGCTCGATCGGGTGCTGCGCGGCGAACTGCTCGCCCTTTCAACGGAGCAATTGCCGCCCGAAGCCGCCCTCGATCGGGAAACCTTCCGCTATTTCGGCGTCCAATCCTCGGTGATCATCCCACTCTCCACGGGCCGGGGGCCATTGGTCGGGGTGCTGTCCTTCGACACTATACGGGCGGCGCGGTCCTGGCCGGAACAGATCGTGCGCAAACTGCACCTGGTGGCCCAGATCTTCGCCAACGCCCTGGCCCGCAAGCAAAACGAAGAAAAACTCAGGGCGCGGCTGCAGGAGATCGAAGGCCTCAAGCAAAAGCTCGAAAAGGAAAACCTCTACCTGAGGGAGGAGATCGAGCTTAAAAACGTCCACGAAGAGATCGTCGGCCGGAGCCCTGCCATGAAGCGCATCCTCGCCCAGGTGGAGCAAGTGGCCCATACGGATGCCACGGTCCTGATCGAAGGCGAAACCGGTACCGGTAAAGAGCTGCTGGCCCGGGCCGTGCACCAACTGAGCACGCGCAAGGATCTGCCCCTGGTGACGGTCAACTGCGCGGCCCTGCCGCCCACCTTGATCGAAAGCGAGCTGTTCGGCCGCGAAAAAGGCGCCTACACCGGCGCCCTGACCCGCATGAGGGGCCGTTTCGAGGCGGCCCACGAGGCCACCCTGTTCCTGGACGAAATCGGCGATTTGCCCCTGGGCGTTCAGGCCAAGCTGCTGCGGGTGCTCGAACAAGGCAAGTTCGAGCGTTTGGGTTCCACCCAGACGATACAGGTGAACGTGCGCATCATCACCGCCACCAATCTGGATCTGGCCCAGCAGGTCGCGGCCGGCCGATTTCGCAAGGACCTCTACTTCCGGCTGAACGTCTTCCCGATCCTCTTGCCGCCCTTGCGCGAACGTTCCGAGGATATTGCACCCCTCGTCTGGGCATTTGTACGCCAATACGAAAAAAAGATGGGCAAGCGCATCGACCACATCCCGCGGCCGTGCATGGGTAGCCTGCAGCGTTACGCCTGGCCGGGCAACATCCGGGAGTTGCGCAACGTGGTCGAACGCGCCCTGATCGTGTGCAACGGTCGGACCCTTGCGATCGGCCCGCCCCAGCGGCCGCCCGCCGAGACCCGAGCGGAGCTGAACCTGGCGGATGCCGAACGACAGCATATCACCGCCGTGCTCCAGCAAACCGGCGGCCGCCTGGCGGGCCAGGACGGTGCGGCCGAAATTCTGGGACTGAAGCGCACCACGCTGCAATCCAAAATGAAAAAGCTGGGCATCCGCCGGCCCACCCATAATGCCTGAATATCGGCAGCCTGCCGAAATATAGGCGCCGCGCCCCCGCCGTTGCCCTTTACCCACACCCCAGAATAGTAATAGTTTCAATAATAACAAAAACTTGTTAAAAAACCGCCTTTAGGATGGCCTTGGCATATCTTTCGCTGATCCATTTTCAGCGCACATCTGGAGAAAGGCCATGACCTTGATTCGTTCGACCATCAGGATATTGATCCCTTTGAACAAACAAAGCGAGGCCCTGGAGATTTTGGGGTCGGTGTGCGACCAGACCCAGTTCGAGCCCCATTGCGTCACCTGCCGGCTTTATCGAGGGGTGGATGACGGGCGCGCCATCCTGGTCGAAACGTTCTGGACCAGCGAGGAGGAGATGCGGCGTCATTTGCAATCGCAGGCCTACCACCGGGTGCTGCTGGTCATCGAGATGGCCGAGGAGCCCCCGGAGATCCGCTTCGACACGATTGCGCACACCAGCGGGGTCGAAACCATAGAGGAAGCCAGAAACCGGTGAACAAATGGAGAGGGCATCTAAATCCTCAATAGGAGACTGGAAAAAGTTGAACGATCGCCACAAACGAACCGTGGCCCTGCTCAAAGAGCCACTGCTCCATTTCTTGCTGATCGGCGTGGCGCTGTTCCTGCTCTTCGGGTGGCAGGGCAACCCCGCGCCGCCCATGTCCGGCGGTCCGGCGGGCACCCCGACGACCCAAATCGTGGTCACCGCCGACGACCTCGAGCGGATGAACACCCTTTTCGTCAAGACCTGGCAGCGGCCGCCCACCGAAGCGGAGCAAAAGGGTCTCGTCGCGGATTTCGTCCGCAACGAGATCTTTTACCGTGAGGCGCTGGCCCTGGGCCTGGACCGGGACGACGAGGTGCTCAAGCGCCGGCTGCGGCAACGCATGGAGTTTATCTACGAGGACATCTCTTCCCTGACCGAACCCACGGACACCGAACTTCTGACCTTCATGCAAACCCACAGCGAGAAGTACCTCGGCGACCCGCAAGTGGCCTTCAGCCAGGTGTTCGTCAGCAGAGACAAGCGCGGCGCGAATGCCGACGACGACGCCCGAAAATTACTAGAGCGTCTGCATGCAGGGGCCGATCCGCATACGGCCGGAGACCCCACGCTGCTGGACCCCGAGCCCCCGCTGTCAGCGCTACGGGAGATCAGCACACAGTTCGGCGACGCCTTCGGACAAAGCCTTCTTACGCTCGAACCCGGAAGGTGGGTGGGACCGATACCCTCCGCCTTCGGGCTGCACCTCGTATTCGTGACCGAGCGCATCGAGGCCCGGGTGCCCGACCTGAACGAAATCCGGGCCCAGGTCCGGCAGGACTGGATCTTCGAAAAGCAGAAGGCGCTGAAGGATGCCGCCTATGCCAGGATCCGGGAACGCTATGCAGTCACCGTGGCGCCACCAACGCCGGCCACCGCCGCGGCCCTGACCGATGGGCCCCCAACGGAGGTGACGGCGCAATGAACCGCCTCGTACCATTGATTCTCCTGCTGCTCCTGGCCTTGGGGGTTTATGCGCCGGTTCATGCCCACGAATCCCAGCCCGGAACGCTGGCGCTGCGGCAGCTGGCGGGGGACCGGTTCGAGGTGCTCTGGCGGGCTCCCATCTACTTCGGCCGGCCCCATCCGTGCCGACCCGAATGGCCGGCGCACTGGCAGATGGTCGTGACGCCCACCGTGCACGAACTTTCAGACTCGCACCTCTTCCGCAGCGTCGTCGCCGTCGGCCCGCCGGGCGTGGAGGCAAACATCATCCGCTTCGCCGGCCTGGAGCACACCATCACGGATGTCTTCGTGCGCTTGACCCGGCTCGACGGCACCACCATGACCGCCGTGGCGCGTCCCACCAAGCCCTATGTCCAACTGCGCGGCCAAAGAAGCTGGCATGCGGCCGCAGGTGAGTATATCGCCCTGGGCTTCGACCATATTCTGCAAGGCATCGACCACCTGCTCTTCGTCCTGGGACTGCTGCTGATCGTCAAGAACCGTTCGATGCTGTTCAAGACCATCACCGCTTTCACCGTGGCCCACAGCATCACCCTGGCCCTGGCTACCTTCGGCTGGGCCCGGGCGCCGCTGCCGCCGCTCAACGCGGCCATCGCGCTGAGCATTCTCTTTCTCGGGCCGGAGATCGTGCGCTCCTGGCGGGGCGAAACCAGCCTGACGATCCGCTACCCCTGGGTGGTGGCCTTCGCTTTCGGCCTGCTGCACGGCTTCGGTTTTGCCAGTGGCCTGTCCACCACCGGCATGCCCCGGGCGGAGCTGGCGCCGGCCCTGCTGTTCTTCAACCTGGGGGTCGAGCTGGGGCAGCTCGCGTTTGTCTTCCTGGTGTTGGCGCTGTTGGCGTCGCTGCGACGGATCGAGTTTCGCTGGCCCCGCTGGGCGGCGATGGTGCCCGGATATACGGTGGGGTCCCTGGGCACCTATTGGACGCTCCAGCGCGTGGCGATCATGCTGACCGGCGGATGAATCCGCATGCGATACCTGCATGCCGAGCATCCTTTAAACCATAGATAGAAAACAGAAAGGGAAATTGTATGAACGCATTTTTTAACAAAGAGGCACGATGGGTGCCGCTAATTGCGGCGGCCTTGTTTATTTTCACTGCCTGCCAGTCGGCTACCCCGCCACCGCCCCCCGAAACATCCGACGCCAGCGCTTTTCAGGAAGGGGTGCCGGGCGGCATCGTGGTCAACACCACGAAGGTGAGCGCCAGGGTCACCGCCATCGACTACGACCAGCGCAAGGTCACCCTGCTGGGGGCCGATGGCGAACCGTTCACCGTGACGGTCGGTCCGGCGGCGGTCAACTTCGACCAGGTCAAGAAGGGCGACCTGGTCAACCTCACCCTGACCGAAGAGCTGGTTGTTTTTGTCGACGATGAGCAGGCGGCCCAGGGGGACGGATCGGCGGCCGTGGTGGCCCTGGCGCCCAAGGGGGCTCAACCCGGGGGACTGGTGGCGGAAACCACCCAGATCACCGGCACCGTCACATCCATCGACCTGATGAAGCACACCGCCACGTTGCGGTTCGAGGACGGCACCACCAAGACCTTTAAGGTGCGCGACGATGTGGACTTGGGTAAGCACAAAGCAGGCGAGCGGGTCGTGTTTCAAATCACGGAAATGGTCGCGCTCAGTGTCGACAAGCCCTGAGCCAAGTAAGCGCCGGCCGGGAGGAACCTAAACGATGCGTCGATTCCGATTCATTGCATACTTTTTGACCTTTTTAGAGGCCGGCCTGCTGATGCCGGCCAGGGCCGGCGCCCACATGGTAAACGCCGAGATGAGCGGGTTCTATGCCGGTATGCTGCACCCGCTCACATCGGCCGAGCATCTTTTGCCGATGATGGCCCTGGCGCTGCTGGCCGCCCAGTACGGCCGGCAGGCCGGGCGCCTGACCGTTTGGCTGTTCCCCCTGGCCCTGTTCATGGGCACGCTGGCGGGAAGCCGCTTTGCTTTTCCGGAATTCTTCCATCTGGCGAACCTGGCCGCCCTGATGGTTCTGGGCCTCCTGATCGTAACCTCCCGGGCCGGTCGACCGGCGTTGGCGGCGGGCGCCGCCGTGGTGACCGGCTTGATTCTCGGCTGGCGCAGCGGCGGGGACTGGGCCGTTTCGGAGGCCGGGTTTCCGTTCGTGCCGGGCGTGGCCCTGACCGGCTTTATCGTCGCCGCCCTCATCACCGCCTGGATGCCTTCGACCGCCGCCCCCGGAGGTCGTTTGCTGCGTCGCCTGGCCGGCGGCGGGTTCCTGATCGCCGGCCTGCTCCTGTCGGTTCTGCTGCTGCGGACGGGCGAGGCCGTCTCTTTGCGCGGCATCGGCCTGCCCACCGAGGCGAACCTCCGGGCACTGGTCTCCGCCCCGCACGTGAGCCTGAGCTTCGTCGTCGGCGCCTTATTGGCCGCCATGCTCTGGGGGGCGGCGCATGCCCTCACCCCCGGCCATGGCAAGGCCATCGTGGCCGCCTACCTGGTAGGCAGCCGGGGGACCCCATGGCACGCGCTCTATCTGGGCCTGACCGTAACCGTCACCCATACGCTGGCGGTTTTCGGTATGGGCCTGGCCGCCCTGCTGGCCTCCAAAAACAGCGATCCCGAGACCCTCAACGCCTGGCTGGCGTTCATCTCCGGCCTGATCGTGTTCGCGCTGGGCGCCGTCATGTTCGCCCAACGGGTGCGCCGTTGCATGCCGGACGGCCATGGTGCTGCCGGGCCGCAGGGGCACACGCACCCCCATGCCCATGATCATGACGACCATGGGCATCACCACGTACACGACCATCACCATGCCGCGGCGCCCCACGCGCATGAACACCCCCGTCCGCATGCGGCGTTGCCCACGGATCGGGTTCACGGCCACGACCCTTCGCATCACCACGTTCATCACGGCCACAGCCATAGCCATATGCCGCCCGGTGCAAACGGCGCACCGGTCACCTGGCGCGCGCTGCTGACCCTGGGCATCGGCGCGGGATTGCTGCCCTGCCCGGCAGCCATGGTGCTGCTGCTGAGCGCCATTGCCATGCAGCGTCTGGTCTTCGGCCTGGCCCTGGTGGCAGCCTTCAGTGTGGGGTTGGCCGGCGTACTCAGCGTGGTGGGTCTTTTGTTCATCAGGGGCAGCCGCCTCGTCGACCACAGCCCCTGGTTCGCCCTGGCCGGGCGCTGGCTCCCGGCCACAGGGGCCTTGGCCATCTGCCTGTTGGGGGGCGGCATCACCTGGCGTTCGGTATCCAAGCTCTTCGGATAGCGCAACGCTGGGGACCGTTCCATTGAAAACAATCAGCGCGTTATTGCGCTTATGAGCAGGAAAGGATTCTACAATGCGAACAAAATCTGTTTATTACATCATCGCTTGGACCTTGGCGATCATCGGCTGCATGACCCTGACGGGCTTTGCCGCCGAACAGAGCGACGTCGGGGTGTCCGGTTTGGCCACGAAGCCCAAAATTGAAAAAGTATTCCCGACCGAGCCGCATTACTCGCCCTATGCGGGACGCACCTTTCCCACACGGCCGCTCTTCGGCGACACCCATTTGCATACCTCATTCTCCATGGACGCGGGGGCCTTCGGCGCGCGGCTCACCCCCCGGGACGCCTACCGCTTCGCCCGGGGGGAGGAACTCACCTCTTCCACCGGTCAACCGGTCAAGCTCTCCCGACCGCTCGACTTCCTCGTGGTGGCGGACCACTCGGACGGCTTCGGCTTTTTCCCGCAGTTGATGTCCGGCGACCCGGAGCTGCTGGCAACCGAGCAGGGCCGAAGGTGGCATGATCAGATCAAAGGCGGCCAGGGCGCCGAGGCGGCCCTCGACATCATCCGCAGCTTCGGCCGGGGCCAGTTGCCCAAGGGATTTCCGTTGCCGGGCACCCGCGCCTACCGCTCGGCCTGGCAGGAGGTCATCAAGGCCGCCGAAGCCTACAACGATCCGGGCCGCTTCACGGCCTTCATCGGCTATGAATGGACCTCGAACACCGGCGGCAACAACCTGCACCGCAACATCATCTTCCGCGGAGACGGCACCAAGGCCAGCCTGGTCGAACCCTACACCACGCTCAAGCCGCTGGGCAGCGACAATCCCGTGGACCTCTGGAAGTGGATGGCGGCCACCGAAGAGAAGACCGGCAGCGCCGTTCTGGCCATCGCCCACAACGGCAACCTCTCCAACGGCACCATGTTCCCCACCATCGAGGCCTTCGGCAAGAAGCTCGACCGAAACTACATGGAGACGCGCGCCAAGTGGGAGCGGCTCTACGAGGTGACCCAGACCAAGGGCACCGGCGAGGCCCACCCCTTCCTGTCGCCCAACGACGAGTTCGCCAATTTCGAGCTCTGGGACAAAGGCAACCTGGACGGCAGCGTGGCGAAGAAAAAAGAGATGCTCGAATTCGAATACGCCCGCGCGGCGTTTAAAAATGGCCTGGTGCTCGAAGCCAAGCTGGGCATCAACCCTTACAAGTTCGGCCTCATCGGCAGCAGTGACGCCCATACCGGCCTGGCCGCCATGGAAGAGGAGAACTTCTTCGGCAAGACCGCGCCCCAGGAACCCAGCCCGGAGCGCATGACCAAGACCTTTTTCAAGGATACCAAGACCGGCGTGACCGTCATGGACTGGGAGGTCTCCGCTTCGGGCTTCGCGGCCGTGTGGGCCACGGAGAACACCCGGGAGTCGATTTTCGACGCCATGCAGCGCCGCGAAACCTACGCCACCACCGGGCCGCGCATGTTCGTGCGCTTCTTCGGCGGCTGGGATTATCAGCCCGAGGACGCCGCCAACCGCCTGCCGGCGGCCATCGGTTATGCCAAGGGCGTGCCCATGGGCGGCGACCTGACCCAAGCGCCCCAGGGCAAGACACCGACCTTTATCGCCGCCGCATTGAAGGACCCCATCGGCGCCAACCTCGACCGCATCCAGATCATCAAAGGCTGGGTGGACAAAAGCGGCAAGCTGCAGGAACGCATCCACGACGTGGCCGTCTCCGGCGGCCGCACCATCGACAGCGACGGCCGCTGCAAGACCCCGGTGGGCGACACGGTGGATGTGGCCAACGCCACCTGGACCAACACCATCGGCGCCCCCGAACTGATCGTCGTCTGGAAAGACCCGGCGTTCGATCCGGCATTGCGGGCCTTCTACTACGCCCGGGTGCTCGAAATCCCCACGCCGCGCTGGACAGCCTACGACGCCAAACGCCTGGGCGCCAAGCCCCTGCCGGGCACGACCATGACACTCCAGGAGCGGGCCTATACAAGCCCTATCTGGTATACGCCGAAATAATGGAAGAAAGGATACTTTTATGATGGTCATTCGCCCCCAGGCGCATCACTCTGAATTCCACACGCATGACCGAAATTCAGACACCTTGCCAAACCGCCTGCGAAGATTTTTGTCGCGGTATCGAAGGGCTGCCGCCGTTTTGGCTGCGATCGCCGTATTCAGCTTTCCGCCCGGTGAATCCTTTGCCGAGCAGGACGCCTCCGCACTGGCGAAGGCGGCGCAGAACCCGGTGGCGGATCTCGTCAGTGTTCCGCTGCAGCTCAACATGAATTTCGATACGGGTCCCCAAGACGACCTGCTGGTCGTTTTAAACGTGCAGCCGGTCGTCCCGGTGGGCCTCAGCGAGAACTGGAACCTGATTACGCGGACCATCGTCCCGCTGATCTCGCAGCCCGACTTCGGCGTCTATGAACAACGCGAAAACGGCATTGGCGACATCCAGTTTTCGGCGTTTCTGTCTCCCAAAGCGCCGACGCGAGGCGGCTGGATCTGGGGCGCCGGCGCCGTCACACAGCTCGATACCGCAACCGATGATCGCCTGGGTCAGGGTGTGTGGGGCATGGGACCCACGGCCGTCGCGCTGAAAATCGCAGGCCCCTGGGTGATTGGCGCGCTGGCGAACAATATCTGGTCGGTCGACGAGGACAATAGCCGCGGTGAAGTCAACCAGTTTCTGGCGCAGCCGTTCGTCAACTACAATTTTCTAACGAGCCCGGGGCGCTATCTTTCGTTTTCGCCGATCATCACGGCCGACTGGGAGGCGCAAAGTGGAGAAGAATGGACCGTGCCCGTGGGCCTCGGCATCGGGCAGATCACCCGCTTGGGCAAGCAGCCGGTCAACTTGCAGGCCGCGTACTATTATAACGTCGTCGCGCCGGATGGCGCCCCGGGTTGGCAGCTCCGGCTGCAGATGCAGCTGATGTTTCCTAAATGACCCGCGGGAAATGGCGGCAGACCATGGCCAAGCAAATAGAGGAAAATATGACCCTGCATCAAAAAATCATAAACGAAATCCGGTCGGTGGCACTCGCCACGCTCTATTTTGCCGCATGGCTGGGGCTGCTGGTGGGGATCAAAAAACTGATCCTGGCCGAATACCAGATCGAATTTCAGGGATTGTCCATGGCGCTGGTGGGGGCGCTGGTGCTCGGCAAGGTGGCGCTTGTATTGGAGCACGTCCCCCTGGGATCTTGGGTCGCAAACCGGCCGGTGTTTTTCAATGTTCTGGTGCGGACAGTCCTTTACGCATCGGGCGTGTTCGTGGTGCTGCTGCTCGAAAAGGGGTTCGAAGGACGGCACGCGTACGGCGGCTTCCATGCTTCTCTGGTGGCAGTGTTCGAACATGCCGACGGGTACCACGTCTGGGCCAATGTGATCGTGGTCTTCGCCGCCTTGCTGATCTACAACGCCTTGTCTGTCTTGCGGCAGCACCTCGGCGAAGGAGAACTGATCCGGCTTTTTTTAAGGCCGTCGCCGAATCAGCGAGATAGAAGTCTGTAATCGGGAAGGAGGGACAATCGTGAATAACCGTTTGATTCACATAACCAGACGATTCAGCGCGGTGATTTTTATGTACTTTGATAGTCTGCGGCCTTGGGATGGCACTCGCTGACGATTTTGCTCGACCGGACCCGTTGCCGCAAAAGACAAACAGGACTTCATGGGACGATGGATACGGCCGGATGGCGGATATCTCCTCGAAGGCACCGCCCCGAGGCGATTCCGGATTGGAAGTCGCTCGGTGCCGACGAGAAACGACTCTTCACCCGCCAGTTTGAAGTCTTCGCGCAACAGTCGCGCTCCCGGCACGGACACCCTGTTGACTATTCGACGAATCGATATTACTGGTGAAAGCCACTACCATGGAACCGCATTGCCCATCGGCGCGTCATGAAAAAGATCTGACAATACTCGTTTGGCATCGTCTCGACACTCCCGCGAGAACTACTTCGGCGGTAGACGCGCAAAAACTTTTGCCAAAGTGCCACCCCGCACAGTTGGAAGCCTCTGGGGCCAGGGGCCGCAACGGCAGGGGATAGCAACCCATAGCCGAAAGGAAAAAAAGATGAAATCAAAGATCATCGCATGCTTGGGTATTCTGGTGACAATGCTTTTCCAACTGCTACCGCCGCAGGCTATGGCCGAGGAAAAAGCGGCGACGGCCAAGCCTTGGGAAAAGTTCGCCGTTAATCTCGGCCTGTTCGCCTCGGCCACCTCCAGCGGATTTCGCATCGGCAGCGGCGTGGGCGTGAGCGTGGATGTGGAGGAGGCCCTGGATTTGGATTCATCCTCTACCGCCTTTCGGGCCGATGCCCTGTGGCGCTTCACCCAGAACCGGCGCCATCGACTGGATTTCACCTGGTTTACCATCAACCGCGATGGAGGCAAGCAGATCGGCGAGGACATCACCTTCGAGAACTCGGACGGCAACTCGGTCACCATCGAGGCCGGCACCGAGGTCGAGGGCTACTTCGATCTCGACATTTACGAATTGGCCTACAGCTATTCCTTCTTCCAGGATGACCGCGTGGATCTGGCCGCCAGTCTGGGCCTCTATGTCATGCCCATGGATTTCGGTCTCAGCGCCGTCGGCGCGATCGATCAATCGGGCTCCCAAGATTTCACCGCCCCCCTGCCGGTGGTGGGCTTACGCATGGATTTTGCGCTGACGCCCCAATGGTTCATCCGCTCCGGCGCCCAGGTCTTCTATGCGGAATACGAGAGCTTCACCGGGGGGGTGCTGAATGTCCACGCCGCCGTGGAATACAATCCCTGGACACATGTGGGGTTCGGCCTGGGCTTCGACACCTTGAACATCCGCCTGGAAGCCGATGACGAGGATTATCCGGGCATCGATCTCAACGGAGAGGTGGACTTCACCTACACCGGGCTGCAATTGTATGCGCGGGTATTCTTCTAGAATGCGGATTAAAGAGATCGACGCGAGGATTTTTGATGCGGCAGATAAAGATCGTTCTCCTCTGGACCCTGCTGGCGGCCATGGCCGCCTGGGCCATCCTCGCCATTTACTTCGCCGATCTGCCGGCCGCCTTGCGCTATGCCGGCATGGGCCTCTTCCTGGCGGCCTCGGCCGCAGTGCTACTGCGGGTGCGATCGAGGCGCAGGGGCGTCGTCTTCTTCCTGGGGCTCTTCGCCCTGGTGCTCATCGGTTGGCTGGCCCTGCCGCCTTCCAACGACCGCACCTGGCAGCCCGACGTGGCCGTGCTGCCCTACAGCACCGCCCAGGGCGATGCCATCACGGTGCATAACATCCGCAATTGCGACTACCGCACCGAATCGGACTACACCGTCCGGTACTATGACAAAACCTTCGCGCTGTCCAAACTGCGCAGCTTCGATCTTTTCCTGAGCGACTGGGGCCTTAAAACCATCGTCCACACCATGGTCAGTTTCGGTTTCGAGGATGGGAGTTACCTGTGCATCTCCATCGAAACGCGCAAGGAGGTGGGCGAGGAGTACTCCAACCTCAAAGGTTTCTTCCGGCAGTATGAACTGATCTATGTGGTGGGCGACGAGCGCGACCTGATCCGCCTGCGCACCAATTACCGCAAGGGAGAAACCGTCTATCTCTATCGGCTGACCGGCTCGTCCCTGGAAGTTGCGCGGCAGATCTTCCTGGATTACCTGCGCTGCATCAACGGCCTCAAGGCGCAACCCGAGTGGTACAACGCCTTGACCGGCAACTGCACCACCGAGATCCGCGGCCACACCCGGCCCTATGGCGGCAAGGTGCTTTGGGACTGGCGCATCCTGGCCAATGGTTATATAGACCAAATGGCCTATGAAGTGGGGGTGCTGGATCGCTCCCTGCCCTTCGAAGTGCTGAAACCCAAAAGCATCATCAATGCAAAGGCCCTGGCGGCGGACCAGGACCCGGCGTTTTCCCAACGCATCCGGGAAGGCTTACCGGGCATGTAAGGAGTCTTCCCGATGAACCGAATTTCTGCCGCCGGCATTCCCATGCTGCTGCTCTTTATCTTCCTTACCGGCTGCGCCACGCCCATCGGCACCCGCGAGGTGGGCGTGCGCGAGTCCTACGAGCGCATCCACCTTTCGGCCGTCAACGAGGATGGCTACAGCGCCGCCTCGGCTTTGGTGCTGCATCGCTTCTTTCTGAAAGAGGCCTTCAAGCAGAATCCGGACCAGGTCATCGAAACCCTCCACGACAAGGCCTGCGAGGACGAGCGCCGCGACCTGCTCTATACGCTCGCGGAGTTGAGCTACTTAAGCGGGGATAAGGCCCGCCAACTGATCGACCCGGTCTCCCAGCGACGGGCCGGCAGTTACTATCTGGCATCCGCGGTCTATGCTTACCTTTATTTGTTGGGCACCCGTGGCGGGGACCTGCCCAATCCCTATGACCGCAGCTTTCGGGTGGCCTGCGACTTGTACAATGCCGGCCTGGCCCAAGTGCTGGCCTTGGGCGAAAAGAAAAGCCAATTCAAGGATGGCCCGCGCCAACTGCCGGTGGGGTCGATCCACCTCGAGCGCCGCATCGCCAAATTCCCCGATGCCCGGGATGGCTTTGACGCCTTCATCCCCGCCGACGAACTCTCGGTCTATGGCCTGACGGTGCGCGACCGCCACCCGGGCCTGGGCACACCGTTCATCGCGGTGGGCAAGAAACGCGCCGACAGTCCGGTTACCCGCTCGGTGCCTGGCGCTCTGTTTCTGCGGGTGGAGGGCGATGTCCGCACTCTGCGCCAGGGCGGACGGGGCTTGATGGAATTGTACTCCGCCTATGAAGCCCGGGATGTGGTGGTGGGAGACAAGACCGTACCGCTGGAGTTCGATTTGTCCGCGCAATTGGCCTACTCGCTCAACCAGCCGCTGCTGTGGCGGGCCGGCAGTCTGCAATTTTTCAGGGGCGAGGTGGTAGCGAGCGGCATCTATCCCATGCAGCCTTACAGCCCGGGTCGCATTCCGGTGGTCTTCGTCCACGGCACCTTCAGCAGCCCGGTCTGGTGGGCCGAAATGTTCAACACCCTGCGGGCCGATGCGCTGCTGTGGGAAAAATATCAATTCTGGTGCTACCTCTATGACAGCAGTAAGCCCATCGTGCTCTCGGCCCACCACCTGCGCGAGTCCCTGGTGCAAATGATCGAAACCGTCGATCCCAAAGGCCAGGATCCGGCGCTTGGTCAAATGGTGGTGGTGGGCCACAGTCAGGGAGGCCTGCTGACCAAGTTGACCGCCACCGAGACCGGAGATGCCCTGGTGCAGGCCACCACCCAAAAAAGATACAAAGATCTCAAGCTAAACGCCGAGGAACGCGAGACGGTGGAGCGTTACCTGATTTACAAGCCGCTGCCGTTTGTCCGCCGGGTGGTCTTTATCTCTACGCCCCATCATGGCAGTTATCTGGCAGGTCATTGGCCGCGCCGCCTGGCAAAAAGCATCATCATGCTGCCGGTGGACATGCTCAAAACCACCAAGACCCTTTTTTCCACGGCCGAAAAAATCGGGATGAAAGGCGTGTCCAAGGAGATGGGCACCAGCCTGGACAGCATGTCGCCCAAGAACGTCGGCCTGCTGGCCCTGGCCGAAATCCCCCTGGCAACCGGCATCAAGGGGCATTCGATCATCGCCATCGACGGCGACGATCAGCCGCCCGAGGGCGCAGACGGCGTGGTCGAATACAAAAGCGCGCATGTGGATTATGTCGATTCGGAGTTCATCGTGCGCAGCGGCCACTCCTGCCAAGACCACCCGCTGGTGATCGAAGAGGTACGCCGCATTCTGCTGACCCACATGGAAAATTGAAGGCCGATCAGAGAATCTCGCAACCGGTTCGGGACCGGTGTGGCACCATGCGCCGCTGCCTATGCGTCGGATTCGGATGAAGGCGGTTCGGAATCCGAGGAAGTAGGGGCGGGAACCTTAAAGAAGGTGACCCCTTCCTCGCGCAGGGTCTTTTCCTCCTGGGGCGAGCTCACCCCCCGGATGTTGCGCGGTTCGGTCACGCCGTAGTGGATCTTCAAGGCCTCTTTGGCAAACTCGGTGCCCACGTTGTCGAAATTGTTCTGCACGTAATGCATGATGGCGCGGGCCATGATCTCTTGTTCGGAGGGTGCGTGCAACTGGGGGGGCGGGGCCTCCGCGTGCTTGACCCCCTTGATCGCAAAAACGGAAGGCAGGCGCCTGACCTCGGTATGGCCGCACATCGGGCAGGCGATCAAGCCTCCCTGCTGTTGCTGCTCGAAGGCCTTGGAATCCTCGAACCAGCCCTCGAAACGGTGGCTGTTCGGGCATTGCAGATCATAGGCGATCATCTCAGAAAAACCTCTTTATGGCTGAAATCAGTAACAAAATAACACATCGTCCGCCGGCTTTAAAGAAATTATTGACAGATGGGCCTTTTTCATCAAAGAATACGCCCCGTTCCGCCTTCATTTGCCCTTTTGCGGAATAGCGCCCGCACAACCGCGCCCATGGATGGGAACGCAGGCTTTCGAACTTCTGGTTTGATTAGATATGGCGCATCGCGGTTCGACTGCCGCTTCGGTTTTGAACCGGATGCGCGCCGCCCTGCCTTAAAAGGGCATCCATCTTGTAGGTCCGAGAATCTACGCAGCCCAAGGGAGTATGATCGAATGAAATTGACCGCCAAAACAGGATTCTGCTTATTGCTGACCTTATGGATGGGGATGACCGTCGCTTTGGCCGAGAACCGCTGGGTGTCCGAAACTTGCGAGATCGCCGTGCGCACCGGCCCGGCCCTGGATCGTAAAATCATCGCCCTGATACCCTCCGGCACGCCGGTGGAGATCATCAACGCCGGCGAAGAGTGGTGCGAGGTGCGCCTGCCCAACGGCAAGGAGGGCTGGTCCCTGACCAAGGAGTTGACCACCGAAGTGCCCTCGGACATCAAACTGACGCGCATGGAAAAGAAGCTGGCCGACACCCTGGCCCAGAGCAAAGAGATCCAGGAGAAAATGGGCGAAGTTTCCAACGAAAGCAAAACCGTCAACACGGAACTGGCCCAGACCCGGGAAAGCCTGCAAAAAACCGAAGCCGCCTATGAAGCGCTCAAAAAAGAGTCGGCCGAATTTCTCAAGTTCAAGGCCAACTACGACAAGAACGTCAAAGAACTCAATGAGGCCCGCCAACGGGCCGACAAATTCGAGAGCGAGTTGAACCGCCTGGACAACAGCCAGCTGACCGAAGGTTTTCTGTATGGCGGCGGGCTGGTGATCTTCGGATTCATCGCCGGCTTCATCCTCAAGCGCCCCCGGCGGCGGTCACCGTTGATGTAAAAACACGATCGTCGAAGGTGGACAGCGGAAATCAGAAAGTTATTGCATTCTGTCATTTGATAAGCGATTGACCGAGGCCATCACTCATTATTGACTGGAATTCCCATGACGGACGTGAAGACTGATATTCTGGTGATCGGCAGCGGCGTGGCCGGCTTGATGTTCGCCCTCAAAGTGGCCGACCACGGCACCGTGACCCTGGTGACCAAAAAAGAGGCCATGGAGAGCAACACCAACCTGGCCCAGGGGGGCATCGCCTCAGTCTTCGGCGAGATGGACAGCTTCGATCTGCATATCAAAGACACCCTGGCCTCGGGCGACGGACTGTGCAACGGCGATGTGGTGGACATGGTGGTCAAGGACGGTCCGACCCGCATCAACGAGCTGATCGAGATGGGGGTGCACTTCAACCTCCAGCGCAGTGCGCTCGGCGCCGACCGCAACCCGACCCTGGACCTGGGCCGCGAGGGCGGCCACTCCCAGAACCGCATCGTGCACGCCCACGACCTCACCGGCAAAGAGGTGGAGCAGGTGCTGCTGGACCGGGTGCGCAACCATCCCAACATCCAGTTGTGCGAAAATCACATCGCCATCGACCTCATCACCCAGTCCACACGCATCAAGCGCGGACTGGTCACCACCACCCATGAGGATTTCTGCTGTGGGGCCTACGTGCTCGAGCGCAGCACCAACCGGGTCAAAACCTTCGCGGCGCACATCACCTTGCTGGCCACCGGCGGCACGGGCAAGGTCTACCTCTACACCAGCAACCCGGACATCGCCACGGGCGACGGCATCGCCATGGCCTACCGGGCCGGCGCCACGGTGGCCAACCTGGAGTTCGTGCAGTTCCACCCCACCTGCCTCTACCATCCCCAGGCCAAGAACTTTTTGATCTCCGAGGCGGTGCGCGGCGAAGGCGGTATTCTCATCGACGCCAACGGGCGGGCCTTCATGCCCGAATACGATCCCCAGAAGGACCTGGCCTGCCGCGATGTGGTGGCCCGGGCCATCGACACCGAGCTCAAAAAGAGCGGCCACGACTCGGTCTTTCTGGACATCACCCACGAGCCGGCCGACCTGATCCGGGAGCGCTTTCCCAACATCCATGCCAAGTGCCTGAGCCTGGGCATCGACATGACCAAGGACCCCATTCCGGTGGTGCCGGCGGCCCACTACATGTGCGGCGGCGTGGTGACCGACATGCGCGGCCGCACAGACATCCAGAATCTTTTCGCCGTGGGCGAGACCGCCTGCACCGGCCTGCACGGCGCCAACCGCCTGGCCAGCAACTCGTTGCTCGAAGCCCTGGTCTACGCCGAAGCCGCGGCCCAGGAGGCGGTCGGCCTGCTGAAAAACAAGGCCTTCAACCCCCTGCCGCAACCGCCGCCCTGGGACGAGGTGGGCACCAGCGACAGCGACGAGACGATCGTGATCACCCACAACTGGGATGAAATCCGGCGTCTGATGTGGAACTACGTGGGCATCGTGCGTTCCGACAAGCGCCTGGAGCGCGCCCAGCGGCGCATCGATGCCATTCAGAGCGAAATCCAAGATTACTACTGGCACTTCAAGGTCGTGCCCGACCTGATCGAACTGCGCAACATCGCCACGGTGGCCGAATTGATCATCAAGTGCGCCCGCCACCGCAAGGAGAGCCGGGGCCTGCACTACAACCTGCAATATCCCCAGCACGACGACCGCTGGCTCAAGGATACGATTCTGCGGCGCCAATTCGTGGGATAGCAGCTGCAATGCAATTACCGCTGAACCGCCACCGTGCGTTCAGGTCATGGTCCGTCTTCGCCTGTCGGCTACGCCGGGGCGCCATAAGCCATATATTTAGTGCAGCCTGGTGCAGCTCAGTAAAAGTGCCTTGAATTGTCGCCTCGCCCATATTATCGTGGCAGTCAAAACAACTCTTCCACCCCAACCTACCATACCAACGGAGGCCATTCGATGAAAAGATCCCCCCTGCTCGTACTGTTCTTATGCTTCTTGCTTCTGGCAGTCGGCTGCGCCAATCTGACGGCGGCCGGCAAGCCCTCGCCCACCATCGATCGGATTCAAAAGCGCGGATCGGTCATCATCGGCACCGCGGCGAATATGCCGCCTTTGAACATGACGACCAAAAAAGGGGTACCGGCCGGCCTCGACATCGATATCGCCCAGTACATTGCCAGCGCCATGGGCGTTCAATTGCAACTGGTCACGAAAAACTTTGACGAGCTGCTGCCCGCCCTGGAAGCCGGTCAGCTGGATATGGTCATCTCCGGCATGACCATCACCCCCGAGCGCAATCTCAAGGTGGCCTTTGCCGGCCCCTACCACGTCACCGGCAAGGCCTTTCTGACCAAAAGCGAACCATTGGCCAAAGCCAAGGACATGGCGGCGCTCAATTCCAATGCCTTCACCTTCACCGCCCTGGCCGGCTCGACCAGTGAGGCGCTCATCAAAACCAGCATGCCCCAGGCCATCTATGTTCCGGTCAAAAGTTACGACGAGGCGGTGGCCCTGGTGGTGAGCAACAAAGCCGATGCCATGATCAGCGACTATCACGCTTGCCTGCTGGCCCTGGTGCGCAATCCCAAAAAGGGCCTGTTCACGTTGATCACCCCCTTTACCTATGAACCGCTGGGCATTGCGCTGCCGGCCGGCGATGGTCAGCTCCTCAATTGGACGACCAATTTCATCAACACCATGGACGCCTCGGGCGAAATGCTCAATCTGAAGCTCAAGTGGATCGAGAAGACCAACTGGATCGATGAACTGCCCTAAGCCCGGGTATTGAAACGCGATGACCGCCGCTGGTGGCCCATGAGACCCCAGCGGCGGCATTACTTGGGACACGCCAATGAAAACGAAATCAATCCTGTTGCTGATCGTCGGCCTGGCCGGGCTGTTGGGTTGCGGCGGCCCCGCGCTGCCATTGGCCCCGGTGGACCCCACGGAAAATCCCTCCAATCTGATCCGCCGCTTGGGGCAGGAGATCGCCGCGGCCCAGGCAGAGGGGGTCGATGTTTTATCGCCCACCTGGTTCCGCAAAGCCCAGGCCTCCCATGCCCGCGCCCAAAAGGGCCTCGAACAGGGCGCCGCCACGGACGCCATCTTCGAACACATCGCCCGGGCCCGGGCCGAGCTGCAGCAAGCCGATGTGGTGGCCATCCGTTGCCGCGACCAATTGGAAGAGACCATTGAGAGCCGGGCGGCGGCCCGGGCGGTCAATGCCCAGCAGTTCAGCGCCGCCTACGCCTCGGCCGAAGAAGCCTTCCTGAAGTTGACCAGAGCCCTGGAAGAGGGCGAATTTCAATACGCCCGCCAGAACCGCCAAGCGGTGGCCGAAGCCTTTCGGGCCCTGGAACTGCGCGCCATCGACCACGCGGCGTTGGGCGACGTCCGCGCCCTGTTGGCCCAGGCCGAGCAAGGCGATGTGCCCCGGCAGGCCCCCAAGTCCTTTGCCCAGGCCCGGGAGGCCATGGCCCAGGCCGAAGCCCACATCGCAGCCAACCGCTATGACAAGGGAACGATCCGCCTGAAGGCCGATAGCGCCCGTTTCATGACCGAGCGCGCCATCACCTTGGCCCAGACCGGGCGCAAACTGAAGGAGATGGCGCCCGAAGAGGTCGCCCTGTGGATCGAAAGCCTGCTCGCCGAAACCACTACCCGGCTCAACGCCGAAGACCGTCGCAACCAGCCCTTCGAGCGGCAGCAGGAGGCCATCCTGGCCGGCATCGCGGCCCTGCAAAGCGAATATGTCGGCGCCGTGGAGAAGGAGGCGACGATTCAGAAACTGATGGGCCGCATGGCCGAACTGGAGGGAAGCTCCCAGCAGGCCCGCTACGACGCGACCCAACTGGCCGCTGAAAAACGCTTCAACGAAACCTTCAGCCAGGTGCAGGCGTACTTCGGTGCCGAGGAAGCCGAAGTCTACAAAAAGGGCGATCAGCTCGTCATCCGCCTCAAAGGCATGCGCTTCGCCGTGGGCAAGTCGGAGATCACCCCCGCCAACCACGACCTGCTGGCCAAGGTGCAAAAGGGCATCGCGGCTTTCGGCAAGCCCCAGGTGGTGGTCGAAGGCCACACCGACGCCACCGGCTCGGTGCAAAAGAACGCGGCCCTTTCCCAAAGCCGGGCCGAGGCCGTGCGCCAGTACCTGCTGGCCAGCTACACGGTGCAGGCCGACCGGATCACGGCCGTGGGCTTCGGCTCCGCCCGCCCGGTCGCCAGCAACGCCACCGCCGATGGCCGGGCCCAGAACCGGCGCATCGACGTGATCATCCAGCCACAGAAGCCGGGGCGCTGATTCACATCGATCCCGGTACCCGCGCTGATGATGTGCTTGTTGGGAATCAGGGGGACGTCAGGTTCGCCATGGCCGCCAGCAGCGCCGGCCGGTGTTTGGCCAGGGCCGCGACCTCGCCCGCGGCTTCGGCGATCTGAATACTCTCTTTTTCGACGAAGATGGCGATCAGGTAACCGTAATCCAGGGGGCCGTGGGGCGCGGTCAACTCCAGCAGATAGCCCTGCCGCAGCCCGGCATCGAACGGCCTTTCGGCGCCGAGACGATAGCCCGCCGCCAGCATGCGCTTTTTCATGGCTTCCTGCCAGAAGGCCAGGTCGGCCGATGGTTTATTGGGTTCGCGGCGCACCCGGTAGACCACCCCGTCGGGAGTGACCGCCTTGAAGGCCTCTTCCTGCGGATAGGCCGCAAATCCCTCGGGCAGCGCGGCTGGGGTGGTGTGAACGCAGGCGCATAGCCACAGAGCGGCCGCCAGCACCAAGCAGGGGAAAGCGAATGGGCGCATATTAAAAATCCTCGAGCAGATCGCTCAGATTCAGGGTGTTGAGCCAGGCAAACGACGAAACGCCGGTGGGCGCGGGCGCCTCGCGCTCCTCGAATTCGAACAGCACCTGCACCTCGGCAAAACGCAGCCGATGCTGCAGAAAGCGCAGGCGGCCCTGCAGCGTTTCGATTTCAGCGGTCAGTTGGACCAGCTCCTTTTCGACGGTCAGGGCGGCCTGAATGTCGGCTTGGGCCATCAGTTCCAGGTATTGCGCCTGGATCTTCTGCTTGGCCTTCAAGGCCGCTGTCTTGCGCAGCAGCTCTTCACTCAGATCGTCCCGGCGCAGGCGGCGCTCCACCCGCTGGCCCTGGCGCTCGGCCAGGGCGATCAGCGCGTCGGCTTTTTCCACCGGCACCTTGAGCGTCAACCCCCGCGCGCTCTTCTCGCTGAAATAACCGGCCGCCGCCTCGGCCGCGGCCTGCACCGCCGCCGCGGCCTTGTCGCGGTCGGCCACCTTGACCACCACCCGGGCCCACAGCGCCGACGTTTCGGTCCCGGCGTCGGCCAGGGCCGGCGCAATCCCCCAGGCCCAAATCACCATCCAGAGCAGGGCATATCCGCCAATGCGTGGTTTCATTTGTCCCCCTTGGCCAGCACGTCCAGCACAGCGGCGCGGTGACGCGTTTCATGCGCCTGGGAGGGGAAGTGCATCTCCGCCAGATCGAACTTCTCCCCGTCGCGTTGGGCCCGCAATGCGATCATGTACACGTAAGCGTTATCCCCGCGGGCGACCAGGCGCAATACCTCGAATCCACCCACGGTCAAAGTCTCGTCGGATGCGAACTGCGGTGCCAGGCGCAGGCGCACCGCCGCCAGCCAAAAGCCGGTATCGCCGGCCGGGATGTTGGCTTGCCGGCTGGCCCACATGGCCGCACCGTCCGCACTTTCGGCCGACCAGGGCGCGTCATCCGCCAGCACCACGAAACCGGCGGGCGGCGCCAGTTTCCATTCAGCGCCCGCGGCCGCCACCTGCTTTTCGAAGGGCGACAAATCGGAAATCCAGGCGAAGGCACCGATGGGGAGATCGGGCCGCCCTTGTTCGAAGGTGCGCGCTTCGACTACCAGCGTGATGCGCGCAAACTGCGCCATTTTGAGCAGGGTCTCGCGCTGGGCGGTCAGGTACTCGATCTGGGTGCTGAGGCGCTCGATCTCCTTGAGAATCGAGAGCTTCTCCTTCTCGCCCTTGGCCTTGGCCAGCAGTTCGACCATGCGGCGGCGGGCGGCCTCGGCGATCCGCAGGCGCAGATCCACGTCCGTAAACCGATCGGTGATGTCCTGGACCGTGACCGATTTTTCGAGCACATCGCCCAGGGTCAGCAGGCGCGCATAGATCTCGTCGAAACGGCCGGCCGGCACGCGCAACACTGCGCGGGTGCCGTCCAGGCTTTCCACGTATCCGCCGGCCCCTTGGGCCAGGGCAACGGCCTGGTCCAGCACCTCGGCCGGCTGGGCGGCCTGCATCTTGATGAAGCCGCTGTGGTGGCGCAGGCGTTGGGCCGGTTCGGCGGCCGGCGCCTCGGCCGACTCGACCGTCCCGGCCGGCATAGGCACCGCCGCTTTATACAGCGGTGCCGGTGCGCCGGCGCGGTCCATCTCCATCATCAATGCAGCGGTTGCCGGTTCCGCTTCCACCGACTTTTTGGCGCAGCCCGGCAACAGCAGCGGCATCAGAATCAATACGACCCGCGCCAGCGCCACAATGCCCTTGGGGTTCATGGGGTTCCTTTGGGAGTTGAGGGTTTTCGAGTGGGACCAATAGAGCCAATACTCCGGGAGTATGGCCAAAAAGGAAGTTCAAGTCAATGCGGGTCGGATTTGTACTTCTTCAGATCGTACTTCTCCGCCAGGCGTGCGCGCTCCTCGGGCGGCAGGGAACGCATGTAGCCGTTCCAGCCCGGACACCAGCCGGCGTGCCAGCGCCACAATCGCCCCAGCAGCGATTGGCGATCACGGTCATACCGGGCGCGGAAAGCGCACTGCTCACATTTTTTGACGGCCATGAAAAAGACTCCTCCAGTTTGGGTCGAATCGCCTACCCCCGCTCCCCGGCGGCCCAGGCTTCCAGCCGGTGGCCCTCCGGGTCGTGAAAGTAAAAACAGCGGGCGCCCCAGCGGTTGGTGATGGGGTCGGCCGCCAAGCCTTTGTCCAATAGATATCGCCGAAAAGCGTCCACGTCGACCACCTGCCAGGAGAGGGTGATGCCGGCGCCCGCGGCCGGAGCGATGGTGGCCCGGGCCGCATCGGCGATGCTGATGTAGCTGTTGGCGCTGAGCCGGAACTCCACGAACCAGTCGCTGAGCGCATGGTCCTCAAGGCTCAGCACGTCGCGGTAAAATTGCACCGTCTCGGCCCAACGGCGGCAATACAGGATGGTGTTGGTGCGGCGCACCTCCATGGCGGTCATCACCGTCAGATGGGCGGCGCGATGGTGGCCATGATGCGCAAGTCGCTCTTGGCCATCACCCCATGGGGCTGGTTGATGGCGCACACCAGCACATCGCCCACCTCGGCCGGCAGGGTCAACCCGTCTTTGCCCAGGAACTCGCCGCTGCCCGACAGCACCGCGATGCTCACCTCGCCCTCGATGTCATGGCTGTGCAAGGGCAGCATCTGACCGGCCTTGATGTTGAAATTGATCACTTTCATGTAAGGCGATTCGTGCACCAGCAATCGGGTCATGGACCCGTCCTTGAACTTGCCCTCTTTGAAGATTTCGACTTTTTTCATTGAGCTCTCCTTCCGATAATCATCTGGTTTGCACAACGGCACGGCATACCATAATGCCTTGTGCATAAATGCCAAACGCCAGCGGAAAGCACCTTGACTTGGGTCAAGGGCGCAAGAAACAACCATTTCAGGGAATCATGGCCCCCACACGGTTCCAGCGCACGTTGAACACCTCCTTGTCCCAAGACCAGTAAATGCTGTGGGCCTTGGCGCTTACCGCTTCTGCGGGAACGAATCCCCAAAAGCGGCTGTCGTTGCTTTCGTCCCGATTGTCGCCCATGACAAAAAGATACCCCGGCAGGATCACCATCGGCCCGAAGTTGTCCCGGGGATTTTCCTCGGCCCTATAAATGCGGTCGTCGCGATGGATTTTATAAGGCTCTTCCAGCGGCCGGCCGTCGATATACACTTGCTTGTCCTTGATTTCCAGACGCTCGCCGCCTAGTCCCACCACTCGTTTGATAAAGTCTTTGGCGGGATCTTTCGGATAGGGGAATATCACGATGTCGCCGCGCTCGACCGTGGCGTCCATCAGCAGGTGCTTCTTGGTGATCACATGGTCGCCCACTAAAATGGTCGGCTGCATCGCGGCCGAAGGAATTCTATAGTTTTGGATGATGTTTCTTTTAATGGCCGCACCCAGCAAGGGTTGTACGATGAGATTGGCAAGCGCCCAGAAGAGCAGGTACACATACCAGCGGTTATACCGCTTGGGGGTGTAGAACGCCTTGTTTTGCCGCGCGATGCGCATGGCATCTACAATGCAAAAGAGAGCAAACCCGAAAAACAAAATCGCGGCAAGCACGAGTCCGGTCGGCGCGGAAATCCCGATCAGAAGAGTAATGCTCGCCGCCGCTATCAGGCTTTGGGGAAGGACATAGAGAAACAGACCTCGGCGGGCCCGGCCGACATAAATGTGGCCGTTGCCGATGGTGATCAGAGAGAGCAAGCCTGCGACCCATGGTCTTCTGGGCTTGTTCGCCACATCCATACGCTAATTGCTCCCATAGAGGGTGATGACCGCGCGGCCGATATCCAACAATCGCCGGGCAATATATTTTCCGGAGTAGCCATAGGCGCCGGTTACGGCATGGATGGGTTTGTCAGGCATAAGCACCTCATGACATCGAAGGCCCGATTCATCGGCAGATCTCCAGGTATCGCGAATACAATGTTACGTCAATGTAATAACTTGAAAATTAAATACTTCGGAATCGAACCGGACACCCCATGATCGAAACCGGTGGGGTATTCGGTAACCAATGCACTCTGCCGAGAATTGCCGCGCCCGCGGAATGGGATTTGATGTTTTGGGCGCGGTGTGTTGTAACGATGCCATGATTTATCCTATCCGCAAAATGCGTCCCGCCGTGGGCAAATCCACCCTGTTGTTCCTGGCCGCCGGCATGTGGATCGCGGTGGGAATTCTGTTGCTCACAATGGCTTATTCGTGGCTGCAGGCTTTTCCGACGCATGGCACCGTTGTGCTGGTGACCTTGGGGGTGGCCGCGGCCCTGGTCATTCACCACTTCGGATTTCTGAAAATCGTGGATAAGAACCTTGCCCGCATATTGCCCATGAAGGACAAGCGCTGCTTGTTTGCCTTCATGGGCTGGAAAAGCTATCTGAATGTCGCGCTCATGATCCTTCTGGGACTCTTTTTGCGCCACTCGCCCATTCCCAAACCCTATCTGGCGGTCGTCTACATCGGCATCGGCCTGGCGCTGCTGCTCTCCAGCGTACGCTATTTGCGGATTTTGATCGGCCAGCGCAGTTGTCGATGAGCGGGGGCCCCGGGGTATTGCACTCGAATCGCGGCCCATGTTCAGTCACGGCATCGGCGGCCCGGAGGGCGCCCGGAAGGACTCTCCGGAGATAGATCGCAACGGCCGGAGCAGCAAGTCGCCGGGGTTCGATCGTGCCCGAGGCGTTCGGCGGCCGCCATAATCTTCAGAACGTTGCTTTCCACCTCCTGGGCGGTGTCGATGCGCAGGCAACGCTCCGGGGGCAGTTCGTCCAGGGGTTCGAAATGGGCCTTGAACTGCTCGAAATGCTGGCGACGTGCATCCGAAACGCCCGGATGCGCTTCGCGGTCGGTCAAACGGGCGATGGTGACGGCATCCGCACAGCTGCATTCGACGAAGAGCCAACCCGCATCCATGTCGCCGGCCAAACGCACCGCCTCTTCGCGCCGGTGTCGGCTGCCGAAGGTGGCATCCAGGATCACTGAGCGTCCCTGGGCCAAGTGCTCCTGGGCCAGCAGCAGCAAACGGCCGTAGGCCAGTCCCGAGGCCTGTTGGGAATAGATGCCTCCCTGGTAGGGTTGCACCTGGGGCGCCTGGGCCTTGTGCCCGAAGAGTTCCTTGCGCACCACGTCCGACTGCAGCACCACTACATCCAAGTGCTTTCCCAGGGCCGCGGCAATGGTGCTTTTGCCCGAAGCCGGCAGGCCGCACACCACCCACAGCACCGGCCGGGAGTAGCGCAAGGCATAGCCATAGGCCAGCTCCTGGTAGCAATGGATCTCCCGCATCAGCGGCGTCCGCTGCGCGGCATCGATCTGGTCCAGGCGGAAGCAATCGACTTTCAGACGCACCATGGCCCGGTAGCATTTGTAGAAATCGATCAGCGTGTAGAGGTCGTTGTCGCCGCCGGCCGCCACATAGGCTGTCAGGAAGGCGTCGGCCACGGACGCAAAACCCAGGCGATCGAGATCCATGGCCAGAAAGGCCAGGTCGGCGGCCACATCGGCGAATCGAAAGCGCTCGTTGAACTCGATGCAGTCGATGATCTGGATGTCGTTTTGATCGAAATAGATGTGGTCGGTGCGCAGATCGCCATGGCCGTCACGGATCTGGCCGCCGGCCATGCGGCGCTCGAAGAGCGTTTTGCGACGGTATAGAAAGGCCCGCGTGGCGGCCCGGATGATCTCCAGGCAGCGGCGGTCGAGCACGGCGCCGGCATAGGGTTCGAGTTGCGTGAAATTCTCCTCGCAATTGTGCCGCACCGTCTCCCAGGCGCCGACCGCGGCGGTTTCGTCATCCTGACGCGCCTCGGCATAAAAATGCGCCAGGCGCCGGGCAAGCGCCGTCACGGCGTCCGCATGCAAACCGTCGGCAATCAGCAGGCGGTCCATGGCGGCCGCATCGGGCAGCCGGCGCATCTTCACCGCGTACTCCACCACCGGCCCGGCCCCTTGCAGGCGATAGCCGCTGTCGTCATGGGTGATGGCCACCACCGCCAGGTAGACATCGCGGCTCAGGCGACGGTTGAGGGCCACCTCCTGACGGCAGTAATGGTGCCGCTTTTCCAGGGTAGTAAAATCGAGAAAGCCCAGATCCAAGGGCTTTTTTATTTTGTAGACGAACTCTCCCGCCAGAGCCACGATGGAAATATGGGTCTCCCGGATTTCCACCTCGCCCACCGGATGGGGGTAAAAACCTGGATCGCGCAGTGCGGCGGCTATTTCTTTGGGTTGATGCGGCGCCATGGTCGTGCAACCTCCTCGCCTGATGGGATAGCCTTATTTGTTGTGTGATTTAACGCTTTATTTCCGCTTCGCATTGTGTACAATTAAGTAAATTGAACGAATCGCAGGAAAACCATAGGCAGAGCTTATCAATGAAAATCTATATGGACAATTGTTGCTTGAATCGACCTTTTGACGACCCGTCGAACTATAGAAACCACATGGAATCCGAAGCCGTCAAAACGATTCTGTTGCTCTGTGAAAAACAGAGCTGGCAAATGATCGGCAGTGAGGTCATTGATTTTGAAATCGCGAGCACACCGGACGATAATAGAAGAAAGCAACTTGAATTGATCGCGGCCTTATCGGACTTCAAAATCACCGTGGATGAAAGCATCATTGTGCGCGCGAAAGAGTTTGCCTCCCTGGGACTTAAAGCTTTCGATGCCATGCATCTTGCTTGCGCAGAAGCGCAAGCCGAAATTTTTCTGACAGTCGATGATCGATTCCTGAACAGGGCCCAGGCCATAGAAACCCTGAAGATAAAAGTTTACAATCCATTAAAATGGGTTGAGGAGGTTCTGAAATGAATTCGGCTACCTATGTAAGTGACAACCAGATCAAGCAGTTGGGCTTCGATGCCTTGAAAAAGGAGCTGGGCATCAGCGGCTTTATAAGGTTCATGCAACAATTTGAAGTCGGCCAAGGAAACTATGCCATCGACCGCGATCAATGGCAAAAAGACTATGATATCGATACCATCGCCGGGGAAATCGCGAAACGAAGACCAAAAATGAAGGCATAAGCCCCCTCAGACGGATTCAAACCTTGTCGGGTAGCCCAGAATAGCGGCATTGATCCGGCACCACAGGTCATCGCCGGCCGGCCGCCGGGTCGTATCCACGCCGATCACCGGTACGGCGCCCATCAGGGCGTTGGCAGCCAGCACCTGGTCGGCGGAGAGCAGTTCTTCCGGTTGCACCGGGCGCTGGACGATGGTGTAGCCCCAGGCTGCCAGCAGACGGCAGGCCGCTGCGGCCATGACGCCGGGCAGCACGGCGCTTGAGGCCGGCCGGATCACTTCCCTGCCGTTGACGACGAGCAGGTTGGCCGTGTTGGTTTCCGAGACCGTGCCGTCGGGGTTGAGAATCAGGGCCTCGCCGAAACCATTGGCCTGGGCCCACTGCCCGGCCCGCAAGTAATAAAGATAGTTGAGCGTCTTGTGTTCCGCAAGCGGTGTTTGCCGGGCATGGGGATAGGTGCCCAGCACCAGCCCCTGGTGAGGCTTGCCTTCCAGGCGGTGGGTGTAGGGCCGCGCCGTGACCAGCAGAATGTGATCCCAGGGGGCGGCCGGGCGGCTGCCCCGGGTGGCCAGGATCTTGACCGCCGCGCAGCGGTCGGCAAGGCCGTTGGCCTCAATCACCTGGGCGATGACCGCCTCCCAGGTGATGTCGGGCGGGTCGCTGGGCATCAAGGCCCGCCAGGCGGCGTTGAAACGCGCGACGTGATCGGCCAGCAGCGGGGACCGGCCGTGGTCCACGCGCATGGTTTCGAAAAAACCGTGGCCGTAGAGCACCCCCTGGTCGCTGACGGGCACGGCGGCCAGGGCCGCGGGCAGCAGGCGCCCGTTGCACCAGACCATGGCTACGGGGCCGTCGGCATCCTGCGCGGCCTGGCAGGCGGCCAGCAGCGTGCGGCCTTTATGCAAGGTCTCCTCGTATTCGGCCGCCGGATCGGAATCGAAGACCACCCCGCCGCCCACCGAGAAGCACATGGTATCGCCGGTCACCGTGGCCGTGCGGATGGCGATGGAGAGATCCATGCGCTCGTCGAAGCCGATGTAGCCGATGCTGCCGCAATAGAGGTGGCGCCGGCACGGCTCCAGTTCGTCGATGATCTCCATGGCGCGCACCTTGGGGCAGCCGGTGATCGAGCCGCCCGGGAAGACGGCCCGCAGCAGATCCACGCTGTTGTGCGCCGCTTCCAGTTCGCCTTCGACGATCGAGACCAGGTGATAGACATTGCGGTAGGCCTCCAGGCGCTTGTGCTCGGTGACGGCCACCGAGCCGGCCCGGCACACCTTGCCCAGGTCGTTGCGCAGCAGATCCACGATCATCGAAAGTTCGGCGTCATCCTTGGCGCTGTCCGCCAGTTCGGCGCGCAGGGCCGCATCCTCTTGGGCATCGCGACCCCGGGGCCGCGTGCCTTTGATCGGGCGGGTTTCGACGTGGCGACCGCTCTGGAGGATAAAGCGTTCGGGCGAAGTAGAGAGAATCTGGTGGTCGCCGGCCTGGATGAAAGCGAAGAAGGGCGCCGGATTGTGCTGCCACAGGTGACGGAAGAGCGCGAAGGCATCGCCTTGGAAAGGGGCGCTGAAGCGTTGGGAGAGATTGACCTGGTAGACATCGCCGGCCCGGATGTAGTCGATGATGCGCTGCACGGCCGCTTCGTAGGCCGGCCGGGTGAAATTGGCGCACAAGGCGGCGGCCGGCAGGCAGAACGGGGCGGCGGCAGGCGTCGGCGCCCGAAGCAATCGATGCAGGCGCGCCAACAGACGATCGGTGGACGTTGCCTGGCCCTTGCGCAGTGGGATTCTGACTTCGGTGGTGCCGCGCTGCCGGTCGTGCACCACCAGCAGGGCCGGTGCCTGCAGCAGCAGGTGGGGCAGGCCCAAGTCATCGACGCTGGTGCGCGGCAGGGTCTCCAGCTCATCCTTGAGATCGTAGGCCAGGTAGCCCATCAAGCCGGCCGCCAGGGGTGCCGGCCAGTCCCCCCCAGGCAGTCGCAGGGCTTGCAGCACGACAGCCAGGGCGTCCAGCGGCGTGGTCGTCCAAGTCTGGGATTCGCCATCCACCTGCAAGCGCATGGCGCCGCCCCGGCCGGAGAGGCTCAGCCAGGGCCAGAGCCCGAGCAGGTGATAGCGGGCGCTGTCCAGGTCGCCGCCGCTGAGCAGGGCCACCGTGCCGGGCAGATGGGCGCAGCGCGCCACCAGGTCGATGAAGGGTTCGTTCAGCTCAAGCGGCTGCGCATGCACGCCGCTCAAGCGGGGCAGTGCCAGCGGCAGCGATGGGTGCTCTTCTTTGGGCATGGGCCTTTTCCAGGGAACCGAGGTTGAGAAAATTTTCGATCAGGGCGAACCCGTGTTCGGTGAGAAAACTCTCCGGGTGGAACTGGACCCCGACCAAGGGATAACGCTGGTGCGCCAGGCCCATGATGGTGCCGTCGTCGGTGCGGGCGGTCACCGTCAGCTCGCGGTCCAGGGCCTCGACGGCGGGCGCCACGGCCAGGCTGTGGTAGCGGGCAGCCAAAAATGGCGACGGCAGACCGGCAAAAAGGCTGCGGCCGTCATGGGAGACCGGGCTGGTGCGGCCGTGCAGGGGGTGCGGCGAGCGGATGGTGCGTCCGCCGAACACTTCGTTGAGGCACTGCATGCCCAGGCAGACGCCCAGGATGGGCACCCGCCGGTACCACTCTTGGATCACGGCCATGGAGATGCCGGCATGGGCCGGGTCCTTGGGGCCCGGGCTGATCAGGATGTAAGCGGGCGCCAGGGCCGCCACCTGGTCCAGGGTGATCCGATCGCTGCGGAACACCCGCACGTCCAGCGGATACTGGCGGAACATCTGCACCAGGTTGTAGGTAAACGAATCGTAGTTGTCGATGACCAGCAGCGTTGCCGTCGCCATGGCATCCTCCCCAAATACAAAAGCCACCAAGACATGAGTCTGGGTGGCTGGGCCTGTTTCATAACTCATTGCGATCAGGCCGTTTATAATGGCCTGGATGGCATTGCTGTTTTGGGCTTTGATATGCTGAAAGAGGTCATTGCGTCAACAGATTTAGTGGATTTATTCGCCGGCGTATCCGGCAGCCGGTCTGCGCCGCACGCCATCGAATCAGGGCTGCTAAAGCGCGCTCCGGGCGCCCTGGAAACTCGCTACGCTCAGACAGTCCAGGGCGCTTTCCTCCGCTGCGCTTAAGCATCCCTATGATTCGACGCCTGACGCGTCGCAGACCGGCTGCCGGATACGCCTACCTGCGTGCCACTGAAGAAGTCCGTTAATGTACATCGAAAGGCAACTATGGTAGATCGCCGTCTATGCCTTCCGCTTACCGCCACCGCCAAGTGATCCTCTTCGGCCGCTATCCGGTACCGGGACTCACCAAGACCCGGTTGATTCCGGCCCTGGGGACGTTGGCGGCGGCCGATCTGCAGCGGCGGTTGACCGAGCAAGCCGTGGCCGGCCTTGCAGGCAACTGCACGGCGCCGTTGTCGTTTGCTTTTACCGGTGGCACCCGGGAGCAGGTGCGTCGCTGGCTGGGAAGGTTCAAGATCCAGGCTGTTGCCCAGCCGGAAGGGGATCTGGGCCGACGCATGCGACGGGTGCTGGATCAGGCCCTGGACAAAGGAGCCAGGCAGGCGGTTCTGGTGGGCACCGATGTGCCGGGATTGACCGCCGGGCATGTGCGCATGGCGTTCGAAGCTTTGGCTGGCCACGATCTGGTCTTGGGGCCCAGTGCAGATGGCGGCTATTGGCTGGTGGGCTGCCGCCGGCCGCTGGACCTCTTCGACGGCATTGCCTGGGGCACGCCGGAGGTGCTGGCCAGGACCCTGGCCGCGGCTCAAAAGCAGGGACTGTCCACGGCCCTGCTGCCCGAGTTGCAGGACATCGACACCGAGGCCGATCTGAAGCGATGGCAGCCCCGGGGACAGTGGCGGCGGCCCTATTTGTCGGTGGTGATTCCGGCCTTGAATGAAGCGCCTGGAATCGCGGAAACCATCGCCCGGGTACAGGCCAAGGGCATCGAAATCATCGTGGCCGACGGCGGCAGCCGGGACGGCACCCCGGCGTTGGCCCGGCATGCCGGGGCCGCGGTGGTGGAGACGCCGCGCGGCCGGGCCGTTCAACAAAACCGGGGCGCGGACGCGGCCACGGGCCGGGTGCTGCTGTTTCTGCATGCCGATACCCGGCTGCCCGCTGATTTCGGGCCTCAGCTCTTCGAACTGCTCATGGACCCGGCGGTGGCCCTGGGCGCCTTTCGCTTCGCCACCGACTGGGCCCATCCGGCCATGCGCTGGATCGCGTGCGCCGCCAATTGGCGCTCGTCTTGCCTGGGAATGCCCTACGGCGATCAGGCTTTCTTCATGCGCCGGGAGCGGTTCGACCAGGCGGGCGGTTTTCCGCCGGCGGCCATTGCCGAGGATCTGTTCCTGGCGCGGCGCATGGCCCGCCTGGGACGCATCGGCCTGGCGCCGGGGGCGGCGGTCACCTCGGCCCGCCGCTGGCGCATGCGCGGCATCGTGCGCACGACCGTGATCAATTACCTGATTGCCGGTGGCTGTCTGCTGGGCGCAGATCCGAGCCGATTGGCGCCGCTCTATAACAAAAGGGTTCCGCGATGAAAAAAGCATCCCCATTCCTGACCGCCGTGGTGGCCAATGCGGCCGGCGAAATTTTCGATTTGGCCGGCTATGCCGCCGTGGGCGCCGACGGTCCCCTGCAGGCGCCGCTGGCGCCGGACCAGACCCTTAACCTGCCCCACGGCAGCGAGTTGATGTTTCTGCCCGATCGGGTACCGGTGGTCTACGACCTCGGCCGCAAGCGCCTCCAGGCCCTGCCGGAAAACCCGTATGTGCCGGGCGAGGCTATCTTTCCGGTGGCGGCCTTCAATTCACCGGGCTACATGCTCACCCACGCCTGCGCCTATGAAGAGCGGCCCCAGGCCGGTTTCCTGCCGCTTTTCTCCTACGGCGCCGTGGGCTGGCAGCGGGGCAAGTTCCGTTCGGCGGTCATCCAGGTGGATGCCGAGCCCCGCCAGGATCTGCGCCAAATGCCCCTGGACAAAATCAAGGCCGGCGTCAAGCGCATGCGCCGCCAGCTGCCCGACAACCGTCTGCGCGCCCACCTGGAAAAGTGCGCCCTGACCTACGGCTGTCCGGCGGGCAAGAATTTTTTCCTGGGCCGCTACGAAGCGCCCCTGCCCGCCTCCCCGGCCTGCAATGCCCGCTGCCTGGGATGCATCTCCCAGCAGAGCGAAGGCACCATGCCCTGCAGCCAGGAGCGCATCGCCTTCACCCCTTCGCCCGAGGAGATCGCCGGGGTGGCGCTGGCCCATATTCAACGCGTGCCCGACGGGGTGGTCAGTTTCGGCCAGGGGTGCGAGGGCGATCCGCTGATGGTGGCCGACACCCTCTGCGACGCCATCCGCCTGATCCGCGCCCAAACCCGCCAGGGCACCATCAACATGAACACCAACGGCAGTCTGCCCGATAAAATGGCCGCCCTGATCGAGGCCGGCCTGGACAGCGTGCGCATCAGCCTGAACAGCGTGCGCCAGCCCTGCTACGAAGCCTACTACCGCCCCAAAGGGTACGCCTGGCAGGATGTCTTGGCCACCGTCGACCTGGCCCTCGGGCGGGGCGCCCACGTGGCCATCAACTACCTCAACTGCCCGGGCTTCACCGATGCCCCCGAAGAGCGCGACGCCCTGCTGGCCTTCGTGCAAACCCATCCCATCCAGATGATCCAGTGGCGCAATCTGAATTTCGATCCGTTGCGCTATCTTGCGATCATGAACCAGGCCGCCCCCCAAAGCCGTCCACTGGGGGTACAGGCCCTGTTCAGGGAGGTTGGCCGCGCCTTTCCGGGGCTGCATCACGGCTATTTCAATCCCCCCCGGAAAAAGTTGTAAGCCACTCGCAATTCGTGGACCTAATGGTTGTATCACCCCTTTTTTTAAGATATAGGACGGCCGATAGATCCTCCGCCCTTGCGCATGTAGACAATTTCCTTCGATCCATCGTCCTTCAAGCCAAACCTCCGGACCGCACCGATGCGACCCTCCATCGGCATCCGGGTTGTGTTACACATTGTATCATGGTATGAGTCAAATGTTGTAATTGTAACCACTTACGAACATCTTGGGAAAAGTTCCGGCAAGCGCAAGAAAGGTTGATGCCGAAAGCCTGGCATAATGGTGAAAGATGCTTTGCAATCAGGGCTCGCACTGAACACATGGAGGCAAGATATGAAGACGAAGGTTACAATGATGATGATGGTTATGGCTTTGGGGATGATCATCGGCGCATCGCCGGCCTGGGCCAAGGAGACAGCCTACAACTATCTCATTGCCTATTCGTACAGGGACAAGGCGGTTTACCACTCGACCCTTTTCACCAATAAAGTCAAGGGCGAAAGCTCCAGCGAAGAAGAGTATGTCTTTGACACGGCCGCCATTCTCAAGATGGAAGCGGCCTTCCAGAAGCATCTGGCCCAGAGCTTGAAGGTCAACAGCCCGGACCTGACCGTCAGCGCCCGCGTGGCGTACAAGACCGAAGAGATCGCCAAGAAGCGCATGGACAACGAGATCGGCGATTTCCGCTTCAAGGGCTTCGAGATCAAGGAAGTGGGCTTCAAGTACGAAGATTGATGCCCTGACGCTGCTTGTCACCAAACCCCTCTTCCGCCCCTGGCCGGAAGAGGGGTTTTTTACGCCACGGCGCCCTCGATGATCTTGAACAGCTCCCGAAAATCATACCCGGCTTCGCGCCCGGGGTCCCTGGATTCCCCGGCGGCATAGACCGGCCCGAAATGGTGATGCAGGGCGATGCCCGCCTGACGGCAATAATCGCCCAGGGAGGCTTTGACCATGCAGCCGATCAGGCGCGCCCCCACCCGGGCACCCCATTGGAAGTGGGGGCCATCGCCGCCGCTGTCGCCCATGAGGACGATCTTTTCCGGCGGGATCTCGAACTGGGCGGCGGCGGCGGCCGTATTGCGGGCCTTGTCGGCGATCTCCCGCAGGGGATAAAAGGGGCCCGCATCCGGCCCCTCCTCGAAGGCAATCAGCGGATGGGCCGACAGGGCGGCAAGGGGCGGCAAAAGACGCAGCGCCACGGCGCGTTGAAAGTAGCCGCGCAGGCCGGTGGTGTTGATCATGAACAGAATGTGCCGTTCGCGGCACATGGCCATCAACTCGGCCACCCCCGGGTAGGTCGCGAAGGCACTGCGCAGATACGCGTCCATGCGATCCATGCCGATCGGTCCGGGCAGCAGGCGCGCCACTTCGTCGATGGCTTGGGCCAGGGGGATGACGTTGGCGGTGTAACGCCGGAAGATCGCCGCCACCGTCGGCGCCAGTTCGGGGAAATGGAAGCCGATGACGTCGAACGGCCCGCAAGGGGCCAGACACTCGTTCCAGTCGGATGAAACCAGGGCCACATAAGGTATCCGCATTCCTCCTCCTTGGTATTTTTGGCCGGTCGGCGCTCTATTTTCCAGTAGACCGAAGTTGGGTTTAAGACAAGCCCCAAGCGGATAATTATGCTTGCTTTTTCGGCAGGGTTGCATTAGCGTCGCCTGCAAAAATGACCCTTGATGCGTTTGGTGCCGGCTGGTCCGGCACATTGTTTGTGGTGACTTAAAGAGGAACCCATGGACGAAAAGGACTCTGGTGGTAGTTGCGAAACGCAACCCCCTAGTCGTAGCAAAATCGATCGCTCGAACACCGTTCGGTCCCGATACGGGAACGCCCTCCCCATGCGCACGCCCTCACGAACCATCTGAGGCGCTGCCCTGAGCGTCCCGGCTGGGCCAACGGCCCTGGCCATATACGTTCAGGAGGCGCAACATGGCTTACGCCCTCGACATCAAGCATGTACTGGAGATCGCCGACGCCCAGGAGCGCCTCGAAGAGATCGAGGCCCTGCGCGCGCTGCATCCCGCCGATATCGCCGAAACCCTGGAAGACAGTGAAGCCAAACCGTCCCAAATGGTCAAGCTGCTCTCCCTGATCGGTAACCATAAGGCCATCGAAACCTTTGCCATGCTCTCCATCGAGACGCAACAGGAGTGCCTGGAAGCCGCCAACGCCCAGACCATGCTGCGCTTCGTGGAGCATATGGAACCCGATGACCGGGTGGACCTGCTCAAGGCCGTCGATGACGATGTACGCGAAGCCATCATGCCCCTCATCGCCCAGGCCGAACGCAACGAGATCCGCAATTTGTGGCATTACGAAGAGGGCACGGCCGGCGCCGTCATGACCACCGAGTACGCCATGCTGCCCCAGCATCTGACCGTGGCCACGGCCTTGGAAAAACTGCGGTTGCAGGCGCCCAACAAAGAGACCATCTACTATATATACATTACCGACGCCGCGCGGCATCCGATCGGCATCATCTCCCTGCGCGAACTGATCATGTCCAAGCCCGCCGCCGGACTGGATGCCATCATGGAGACCAATGTCATCAGCGTGCCCCACGATCTGGAGGTCGAAGAGGTGGCGGCCATCATCTCCAAGTACGACCTGCTGGCCGTGCCGGTGGTGGACAAGGAGAACCGCCTGGTGGGCATCATCACCGTGGATGACGTCCTGGACATCATCGAGGCCGAAAGCACCGAGGACTTTCAACGCATTTCGGCGGTGATGCCCTTCGACGAGGAGTACTTCAAGCGCCCGCTGCACCGGCTCTTCTGGAGCCGTTTCATCTGGCTGGCGATCCTGCTCTTCACCTCGCTGATCTCCACCACCATCATGGAGTTCAACGCCGGCCTGATCAATCAGATGGTGGCGCTGGCCTTTTTCATCCCCATGGTCATGGGCACCTGCGGCAACGCCGGCACCCAGTCGGCCACCATGGTGGTACGCGGCATGGCCCTGGGAGAGATCGAACTGAGCGATTTCGGCCGCCTGTTTCGCCGCGAGCTGATGATGGGGCTCGCGCTGGGCCTGGCCCTGGGCTTGATGGCCTATTTCCGGGTCTTTATCCAAGACCAGAACGTGATGTTGGGCTGTATCGTGGCCACGGCCCTGCTGGCCACCCTGATGTCCGCCAATCTCATCGGCGCCCTGATGCCCCTGGTGCTCAAAAAATTCAATCTGGACCCGGCCTTGACCGCCGGCCCGTTCATCGCCACCATTATCGATGCCCTGGGCATCGCCATCTATTTCGAGATCGCCTTTGTCTTGATGAGGATCTTTTAACCGTGCAGTGGATCGAAGCCAAAGTCACCATTGTCGCCGACGACGAGAATCTGGCCGTCGAGTTGGTCTCCGATATCTTTCAGAACCTGGGCACCAGCGGCGTGGTGGTGGATGACCCCCACATGGAGCCGGTCGAAGGCTGGGGCTCGGATGCCGTGCCCCGGCCCCAACAGCCGGCCGTGACCGGCTACCTGCCGGCCGATGGGCGCCTGGAGACCCGGCGGGCGGAACTGGAGCGCGCCCTGGCCGACCTGGCCCGCAACCAGGGACTGCGCTTCGCCATCGCCTACCAGACCCTGGACGAACAGGATTGGGCCGAATCCTGGAAAGCCTTTTTCCATCCCCAAGCGATCACGGCACGCCTGGTGGTCAAGCCCACCTGGCGCGAGTACACGCCGACACCCGGACAGCAGGTGATCGAGATCGATCCGGGCATGGCCTTCGGCACCGGCACCCATCCCACCACGGCCATGTGCGTCCAACTTTTGGAAAACCACCTGCAGGCGGGGGATTCGGTGTTGGACGTGGGCACCGGCTCGGGCATCCTGCTCATCGCCGCCGCCAAGCTGGGGGCCGGCCGCCTGAACGGCGTGGATTCGGACCCCATCGCCGTGGCCATCGCCCGGGAGAATCTGGATCTCAACGCCATTCCCAAAGAAGAGGCCGAACTGCGTTGCGGCCATCTGGTGGATACCGTGGCCGAGCGCTTCGATGTGGTGGTGGCCAACATCCTGGCCGACGTGATCGTTGAGCTGCTCGACCAGGTGCCGGCCGTCCTGGCGCCCGGCGGCCGCTTCATCTGCTCGGGCATCATCCAGGGCCGGCGGGAAGAGGTGCTGCATAAAATGGCGGCCTGTGGCTTGCACCTGATAGAGAGTCTGGAGCGGGACGAGTGGGTGGCCCTGGCAGGTCAATGCAACCCATGATGCTACTTCAGGGCTTCGGGCGCGGCACGCACCCTAGGGGCGACCGGCGGTCGCCCTCATTTAATGGATCAACCCCACAACGGATCGACTATTGCCCAGGGCGACCGCCAGTCGCCCCTACAGAAGGAAACGACCCGTGTCTGTCGGTTTCGCCTGGTTAGATGCCATCCCGGCCATCGTGCGCATTCTGCTGGTCTTCGCCCTGGTGCTGTTGGCCATCAAGCGCAAATGGTCCCTGGGCAATGCCTTTCTGGCCGGCGCCGTGCTGCTGGGCCTGGCCTTCGCCATGGCGCCCGGCGCCCTGCTGCTGGCGGCCGCGGGGGCCTTGATGCATCCCAAGACCGTCAGCCTGGCGGCCGTGGTGGCCCTGATCCTGGTCTTCAGCCACACCCTGGAAAAAGCGGGACAGATGGAACGCTTGCTCGACGGCTTCCGGGGGTTGATCCGCCGGCCCCGGATCAACCTGGTGCTCTTTCCGGCCCTCATCGGCCTGCTGCCCATGCCCGGCGGTGCCATTTTCTCTGCGCCCATGGTCAAGAGCCTGGGTGCCGAGCACCGTCTGAGCCCGGCCCAATTGAGCTACATCAACTACTGGTTCCGCCACATCTGGGAGTACTGGTGGCCGCTCTACCCGGGCATTCTGCTCACCACCACCCTGGCCGACGTGGATTTATGGCGCCTGGTGCTCTACACCTCGCCGTTGACCCTCGTGGCCATCGCCGCCGGCTACTGGCCCTTGCGCGGCGCGGTGGCCGCCGCCGACACCGCCGCTGACACGACGCGCAAAAGCCCCTGGCCATTTCTCAAGGAAGCCGCGCCCATCGGCGCCGCCATCGTGCTGGCCTTGACCCTGGGGGTGACCTTCTCCATGGTGCTGCCCCCCAGTGTGCGTCCCATCGCCAAGGAGTTGGGGCTATTGACCGCGCTGCTGCTGGCCATCGTCTGGGTCTGGGGCCGCAACCGCATGGCCTGGGGCGTGCGCTGGGCGATCGTCAAGGACCCGGCTTTGGCGCGCATGGTCTACATGGTGGCCGCCATCCTGATCTTCCAGGGCATCCTGGAAGAGAGCAGGGCGGTGGAACGGGTCAGCCAGGAGATGCTGCGCTGGCACATCCCCCTGCTGCCCATCGCCATGCTCCTGCCCTTCCTGGTGGGCGGTGTGGTGGGCATCACCATCGCCTTCGTGGGCACCACCTTTCCAATCCTGATCTCCCTGGTCAACACGATGGGCCAAGAGGCCTTGATGTTGCCCTATCTCATGCTGGCCCTGGCCAGCGGTTTCGTGGGGGTGCTGGTCTCCCCGCTGCACCTGTGCTTTCTGCTCTCCAACGAATATTTCAAGACCACCCTGCTGCCGGTCTACCGCTTCATGCGCGTGCCGTTGGCCGCCCTGCTGGTCGCGGCCGTGGGCTATTTCTGGATATTGCGCTCCTGGGCGGGGTGACGTAATGTAGGGGCGAATCTTGTATTCGCCCGAACGGGTTAATGCCGCAATGCCTTTAGAACCCAAGGAGATTGCTATGGAAACATTCAACGTCACCCTCTTCGAACCCTACCCCTTCACCCAGGGGCAGAAAATCCGCATCAAAGGCGGCAAACGCCAGGGCGATTGGGAAGTCGTCGGCATCAGCGAGGCCAAGGTTCACCTGCGCTGCCCGATCTCCGGCCGGCAGTTCGAGTGGGACCGCTTCTGCTATGTGACCAACGAACTGCAAAACGACGTGTGGCCCGAGGAATAGACCATGTATAGCGAAAAGGAGCGCGTCTCCACGGGGCTTCCGGCGCTGGACCAGCGCCTGGACGGCCTTTTCATCGGCGACAATGTCATCTGGTACGACGAGGCCGGTAGCCTGGCCTTTCCCTTTACCCTCAACTTCATCCGCCAATCCCAGGAGCGCAACAAGCCGCTGATCTACGTCACCTTCGACCGTTCGCCGAAGAGTCTGCTGGAGGAGTTGGGCCCCCTGGCCCAAAGCCCCCACATGACCTTCCTGGATTGCTTCACCCACGGCAAAGGCGACGGCTCGGCGGTCTTCTCCAAGTTCTACGAGATGAACGGCGCCCAGTGGCCCTACCAGATCGTCAAGGTCAACGAGCCGGCCAAGCCGGACCGCGTGGCCGAAGCCATTTACGGCATCCACCAGAAGCTCAAGGGCGATGTGCGCTTCGTCTTCGAGAGCCTGACCGGCATGCAGGATCTGTGGGAAGGCGAAGAGAGTATTTTGAAATTTTATTCGCGCACCTGCCCGCGGCTCTACGAGCTGGAGACCATCGCCTACTGGATCATCGAAAAGGGGGCCCACAGCCAACGGCTCAAGGCCCATATCAATCAGATCGCCCAGGTGGCCATCGAGCTGGGCATCCGCCGGGGCAAAAGCGCCTTGACGATCCTCAAAGCCCACAACCGCCATCCCGGCTCCCTGGACAAACCGGAGTTCTTCTGGGCCGACGGCATCAAGATCGGGTTCGATACCGATCTTCCCATCTCCGAGAAGATCGACCTGGGCGGGCGGCTCAAAGCCCTGCGGGCCAAGCAGGGGGTTTCCCAGAAAGAGCTGGCCGCCATGGTGGGGGTCACGCCCAGCACCATCTCCCAGGTCGAAAGCAACCAGATCTATCCGTCGCTGCCGGCCCTGATCAAGATCGCCCAGGTAATGGGCGTGGATGTGGCCTATTTCTTCCACGCCAACGGCACCACCGAAAAGCCCGCGGTCTTCTCCGGCGAAGGCAAACGGGTGCACTTCCCTCAACTGGCCAAGGGCGGCATCGAGGGCCGGCAACTGCTGCCCCTGGATTTAGGCGCCGGCGTCGAGCCTTACCTGCTCGAGATCGCCCCGGGCAAGCGCTTGGGCGGCCATTTCTTTTCCCACAAGGGTGAAGAGTTCGGTTATCTGCTGGAAGGCGAGCTGGAGGTCACCATCAAGGAGACGGTGCATGCCGTCGGGCCCGGCGATATCGTCTTCCTGAGCCGGGACATCCCCAGCCAGTGGAAAAATACCCAGGAGCGGCCGGCACGCCTGCTATGGCTCAAAATCTTATAACCGCCCTCAAACAGATCACCCGCTGGAGCCTCTGGTCGGCCGCCGCCGGCATGCTGCTGGTGACGCTGCTCCATTTCCTGCTGCCACTGCTGGTCGACGGCACGCTCCTCAAGGGCAAGATCCAGGCGCGCCTGGACCCGGAGACCTACGGCAGCATCGACTTCGCCGACCTGCGCCTGGCCCTGCTGCCGCTGCCGGCCGTGGTGGCCACCCAGGCCCGTTACGCCTTGCCCGGCCGGGTACGGCTGCAGGCCGAGGAGGTGGCCTTTCACCCCCAATTGCTCCCCTTGCTGGGCGGCCGCCTGCGCCTTGCCACCCTCCGGGTGCAGGCGCCCAATGCCATCATCGAGCTGCCCAACGGCGCCGCGCCACAGAGCAAACAGAAACCGGGCACCCATAGCGAAAATTTGAACGCGCGCCTATCCGCAGCCCTGGCCCGGTTGCCGCAGTACGCCCAGGTGCTGCTGGACCAGGGTGAGATTACGCTCCAACGCGGGGCGACCCCGTTGGCGCACTTCGAAGATTTGGTCCTTTCTCTGGCCGAAAAAAGCGGCCGCCTGCACCTGGACATAGAGGGCGCTTCGGATCTGTTCGAGCGCTTCCAGATTACGGCCCAATTAGACAGCCGCACCCTGAACGGCAACGGTGAAATCCAATTCAACGGCATCCGGCTCGGTGAATCGTCTGACGAGATGCCCTCCCAACCCATCGAACCCAGCCCGCTCCAGGTGGAAGGCGATCTGCACCTGGCTTTTGAAACCCAGGGCCTGCAAAACCTGAGAGCCAACCTGCGCACCGAGCTGCCGGCCGTGACTCTGACCCGGGGCGCGAACCGGGTGCGTGCCCGCCAACTCCTGGTGGAGGCCAACGCCGAACTGACCCATCAAGGCCTGCGGGCCACCCTTACCCGGCTGCAACTCGAACAGCCCCGGCTGCATCTGGCAGGCAACTTGGAATGGGATTGGAGCAGCGCGGGAGACACGCCTCCCCTGCGGCTGGATGCGCAGTTGCGCGACACGGACGCCACCGCGGTGCGCGCCGACATGGTGACCATGGCCGGCAAGGGCCGTCCCTGGGGGCTCTGGGAGATTGTGGGTGGCGGAAACCTGGAAGAGATGACCCTGCACGCCTCCGGAAAAACGTGGCGCGATCTGGGGCGCATGCGCAACCTGCACCTGGCGGGCAAGGCCTCCCGGGCCCATATCGTTGTGCCGGGGGTGCAGTTGGCCCTGGCCGAGGTCAACGGTGCCTGGAAACTCGAAGCGGGGGTGTTGACCGTGGCGCCCGGGGCCACGGCCCGCCATGGTGGCATCCAGGCCAGCAACGCGGCTCTCAGCGTGGGCCTGGCCGACCCGCCCCGGCCCATCGACCTGGCCCTGGATTTCAAGGCCGACCTGGCCGACCTGCCCGGACTCTTGCGCAAGGTGATCCCCTCGGAAAAGGCCCAGGCCGAGCTGGCGCGCGTCGGCCAGACCCAGGGTCGGGCCAGCGGCACGCTGCGCCTCGGCGGCAGCTTACAGGAGCTGCAGGTGCATGTGGACGCACAGAATATCACGCTGAGCGCCCATTATGACCGTCTGCCCCTGCCCGTCCAAATCAAGGGACCGGAGCTGGTCTACAGCGACGGTAAGATCCATTTTCGCGACCTGAATGCCGCCATGGGCGCCACTTCTGTGGCTGCGGTCGGCGGCCACATCGCCTGGCAACCGGCCTCTGAACTCACGCTCCAAGGCCGCGCAGCCAGCCTCTCGGGCAATGAACTCTTCCCCTGGCTGAGCGCCCTGCCCAGCCTGCAGGCCAAGACCGCGGGCCTCCAATCCATGGCAGGCGAGCTCCGTCTCAGCGATTTTGCCATCAGCGGCTCGCCGGGCAGCCCCGGCCCGTGGCAATTTCAAGGCGACGTCGCCTTCGACACCCTGACCTTAAGATCGCCCCAAATATCCGCGCCGGTCACCCTTGGCGACGGCCGGTTCAGTTTGAGAAAGACCCCGGCGGCCAAGCCCGGCGACACACGCTTGGATATCCAGCGGTTGACGCTGGCCTGCGCCGTGCAACGCACCGCGCTCAACGGCACGATCCTGTTGGGAATCGGCCGATGGGAACCGGCCCTGGTGCTTTCCGCCGACCGCCTGGACCTGGGACGGCTGGTGCCCCTGTTTAAAAGCAGGGCCCCCGCGAACACCAAGAAGGGTCCTTCCCAGAAGCCCGGCCTGGATGTCAACGGCCGGATATCGGTGGCCATCGCGCAGTTGGTTTATGGTGACTATCGGTGGGAACCGGTGCGGGCCAAAGCCACCTTATCCCAGGGTCAAACCGTGCTCGATGTCACCCAGGCCGACCTGTGCGGCATCTCCACCGTGGGCCGCATGGTCTGGAACGACCAGGGATTGCGCCTGGAAGTAAAACCGGACTCCCAAGGCCAAAGCGTCCAATATACCGGCGGCTGCCTGGCCGGCGGCGCCTCCACCGAGCGCATCGAAGGCCTCCTGGACATCCAGGGGCAGATTTCCGCCACCGGTCGCAACCTGCCCGATCTGCTGGCCAGCCTGGGGGGCGAACTGCGCCTGAGCGCCCGCGACGGCCGGATTATCAACGTCGGCCGGGCGGGCCTGTTCACCAACCTGCTCTCTTTTCTCTCGGTCAACAACATCGTGCGCGGCGAGGGGCTCGATCTGGCCGAAAACGACCTGCCTTTCAAGCTCATCGATCTCGATCTTCTGATCCAGGACGGCGTGGCCGAGCTGCAGGAGGCCAAGATGACCTCCAAACCCATTAATCTGGTGGGCGAAGGCAAGGTCGATCTGACGACCCAGCAGGTGGCCATCGTTGTGCTGGTATCGCCCCTGACCACGGCCGATGCCGTGCTGCAGCGTATTCCCATAGTAGGCAAGATACTCAAGGGCACCCTGGTGGCCGTGCCCGTAGAAGTCAAAGGCCCGCTCACCAATCCCAAAATCTTCCCCATGTCACCCAAAGCCGTCGGCTCGCGCCTGCTGGGCATCATGGAGCGCACCGTGATGGCGCCCTTTCAGTTGGTCGAGCCCATTTTGCCGAAATCGGACGCCGCCGAAGAGAAAAGCGAAAAGTAAAGAATCGATATCGCTTGCCATTACGTTTTGAACGTAATTATTTACCGTTCTATCGACTCATAACCAATGCGGTGGCCATCTAATGGTACACCCGCTGGGCGCGCTGGGCCTTACTCCACCACAATCTCATATTCCGCGAGAAACTTGCGCTCGGCATCCTGCCACCATTGGGTGTAGATCTGCATGCGGGTTGTGCCGGGTGTCACGGCCTGCAGAATGACGCCGCTAAAGGGGTCCAAATGGACGATCTGCACGGAACCGGCCGATAGTTCGACCTGGCTGCTGTTGCTTTTGGAGCCGGGCAAATCATAATAGAGGTATTCGCCGGGATGCAGGACCGCCCGCTTCTCCTCCTTCACGCCGATTTTGATCAACTGGTAGCCGCGCAGCCCGAGGGTGCCGTCTTGCTCTTCGAGACGGGCACGCAGGATCAGCGGGTCCTGGTGGCCCGGTCCGGCCAGGCCCGTCACCCATATGGCGATAGGGCCATTGACCAGCAGCCAGTCCGCATCGCTCTTTTTCTTCCCGTGCACCCGGGTGCTCTTGCCGGCCTGGTCATGGGCGGGCCGCGATCCGGAAACGAGCACCAAACGCTCCACGTTGAACTGGCGATACTCGATCAGGTAGGCAAGCTCGATGGGCGCCGAAAGGTCAAGGCTCAGTTTTTGGGGCGCGTCGGCCCAGGCACTGGCGGAGACGAGCAGCGCGACGATGCAGCCGGCTGCCCGCAGAAATCTCTTGGCAAAGTTCGTCCTCATGGTGCTCGCTTTTCAGGGGTTGGGGTGTGCGCGCCGCTGGTGGCCTTGTCCTTATAAGCGTCGTGCTGCCGGCGTGCCGCGGGAAACGTGGCAACCGCCAGAAGCAGGGCGATCGTCAGCAAAGCGATGGAAACGTACCGGGGCCAGCCCCGCGCCGACCGCAGCGGGATCAGGCTGAACATCCCGGCCAGACCAAAGCAGATGAGACCGGCCTGGGGATCGATCACCATGCCGCCAAGCAACAACAGCAACACCGCGATCCCAATGAAGAGGCTGTGGCTCGAACGGCGTCGGGGATTTGAAGGGGACAGGGGCATGGGGCCTCATTTCTATCGAATGGGCGGATGGGAATAGAGCGTCTCTTCCAGGGTCAGGCCATAGCCCTTGCGCTTTTCGACCACCTTCATGGCGTATTGCCCGCCGGCCTTGAAGGGGCCGCTCAGTTCAAGGATCATGTCGGCCAGACCGTAGGGGATCACCAGGGTGGTGCCGCGCGCCTGGGGCTCGCCAAAAGCGATGGCGTAGAGCCAGGGCGCCGAATGCCCCAGAAAGACGCAGGCCACCGCATGGCGCTCGAAATCCACCGCCGGCGCCGGCTGGTCCAAGGCGCGTTGCCAGAGCGCGGTCCACTCCTCCGGGCCGACCACCACCTGGATGAACGCCTCTTTTTGCTGGGAGACAAAGCCTTCCCACTCCTGGCCGGGCGCCGCGGCGGTCGCCACCGGGGTCCCACCTTCGGGCGGGGCCCCCGCGCAAGCGGCCCAGACGAACAGCGGCAGGCATGCAAGCAGCGCCGCCCCAAAATTTTTCCTGAATATTTTCAGCATGTCCTACCTCCTCGTGGCCTTGCAGAACTCTATGCCGAGGTCGTACGCGGCGTCAAGGGGATGTACGATGTGCTTGAAAGAATGGCATTACCCAACTAAACTGATTTCGGCTTTGAACCTAATCGATTGGAAAGGAACAAAAAATGAAGAGCGTATGCCTGACCTTATCGACGCTGCTCCTGGGCGTTCTCTGTCTGGCCGCCTGCGCCCCGGCCAAAGCCACGGCCGCCCCGCAAGCACCGTCGCAGGAGACCCTGGCCCAGGGCAATACCGCCTTCGCGAAACAACTCTACGGCCAACTGGTCGAAGCGGACCGCAACACTTTCTTTTCGCCCTACAGCATCTCCTCGGCCCTGGCCATGACCTATGGCGGCGCGCGCGAAAACACGGCCCGGGAGATGAAGGCGGCCCTGCATTTCCAACTCGATCCCAGCCAACTGCATCCGGCCTTCAAGGCGCTCAACGCGACGCTGGCGGACGGCATGGACCGCAGCGGCCAGAAGCTGAACATCGCCAACGCGCTGATCCTCACCGGCGGCGACGTGAGCCGGGAGTACAAGCAGATTCTGGAAGACAACTATGACGCCGAAATCTTCCCGGGAGATCTGGGCGCCATCAACGCCTGGGTCAAGCAGAAGACCGAGGCCAAGATCGTAAAGATCCTCGACGAGCTCAATCCCGACTCGGTCTGCGTGATCCTGAACGCCATCTATTTCAAAGGCGTCTGGGAGCGCCAGTTCGAGAAAAGCCGCACCCAGGAGGCCCCTTTCAAGCGGTCGGCCGCCGATGCGGTCAACGTGCCCCTGATGCACCAGAAGGAGACGTTCAAGCTCCTGTCCCAGGAGGATTTCCAGGCCATCGCCATTCCGTACAAGGGCCAAGCGCTCTCCATGGTGGTCCTGTTGCCCAGACAGGTGGACGGTCTGGGCGCCCTGGAAGCCAAAATGACCTCCCAGAACCTGGAGCAATGGCTGAACGCGCTGGACGGGCAACGGCCGCAAAAGGTGATGCTCTATCTGCCCAGGTTCAAGCTCGAAACGAGCTATGACCTGGCGGCGCCCCTGAAAAAATTGGGTATGCAGGATGCATTCGACATGGAGCGCGCCGATTTCCGGGGCATGGGCTGGCCCCAGGGCAAACTCTACATTTCCCAGGTCAAGCACAAGGCCGTTGTGGAAGTCAACGAGGAGGGCACCGAGGCGGCGGCCGCCACGGCCGTGGAGATGGCCACCAAGAGCATGCCGGCGCCGGCCGAAGTGTTCCGCGCCGACCATCCCTTTCTCTTCTTCATCCGCCACGATGCCACCGGCACGCTGCTGTTCATGGGCCGGATGGTGAATCCCGGTCAGAAGTGATTTCTTGAACCGCCAGGCCTGGAGCGGCGGCCTGGCATAGCGCCCACCGGGGCTAGATCTTTTGAAAAGAGGAGGCAGCGCCATGGACCCGATCATCGACCCCGAGGCCACGACCCGGAAAAACGTTGTCAAACCCACCCGGCAGGCCGGCATCATCAGCGTGGTGATGGGCGTGTGCTTTCTGGTGTTCGGCGGCGCCATGTTCATCCTCATCGGCCAGGATGAGGGCGTGGAAATGGCGGTGCTGGTGCTTTTCGGGATTTTCTGGGCGATCGTCTGCCTGGGCATCATCGTTGCCGGCGCCCTGAGCATGAGGAAGGGCGGCCTGGCCATGATCCGCGTGGAGCGCGACACCGATCCCGCGGGCGCCTCTCCGGAGCGGGAAGATCCCATGGACCGCTTGCGCAAGCTCGAGGGACTCCGAAAAGAAGGCTTGATCGACGCCGCGGAGTTCAAGGCCAAGCGCGAAGAGCTCATGCGGCGCAAATGGTAGGAAAGGAATATAGTTGAACGTCATCCTCAACGCATTGCCGCCGGCCCGCCTGGATACGCCCTCGGCGGCGCTCTCGGTGCTCAAGGCCTTTCTGACCCATCACGGCGTTCCGGCCACGGTGATCTACTGGAATCTGCTGCTGGACCGTCTGCTGCCGGCCTTCGACAGGGATACCGATGCCATCGATTACACCCTGCTGCCCTATCTCTACCTGATCGCCGACGACTGCGGCGACACGCTGACCCAGAGCAAGCTCAACGCCTTCATGAAGGCGCGGCTGCCCTTGCGCGACAAGTTGAACGACAACAGCGATTACCTGACCGGCACCCGGCGCTTGCTGGAGGCTGCGGTGGCCCAGGCGCTCGCCGGCCAAGCCACGGACGGGCCGCTGCTTTTCGGCATCTCCTGCAAGTACGAACAGTGGATTCCGGGCGTTGTTCTGGCGCGCTACATTAAAAGCCATTTTCCCCAGGCGGCAATCGTCCTCGGCGGCCTGCGCAACCGCGACAAGGCCGAAGCGCTCCTGCGGATCTGCCCGGAGTTCGATTTCGCCATCTGGGGCGAAGGCGAATACCCGCTGCTGGCCTTGTGCCAGGCCCTCGATGCCCCGGCCCGGGACTTTGCCGCCGTGCCACGCCTGCTGTATCGTTACGCGGGGGCCGTGGTCGGTTCGTCTGCGACCCAAAGCCCCTGCTTCGACCTGAACAGCCGCATCTTCCCGGACTACGACGACTACTTCCATTACCGCGCCCAAGCGGGCCTCACGCAGCTTCCGGCCATCCTGCCCCTGGAGTCCAGCAGGGGGTGCACCTGGAACGCTTGCCGCTTCTGCGTCTACGCCGAGGGGTACGAGCAGCGCAAAAAAGATCCGGCCGCATTGCAGGCCGAGATACGTCACCTTTTGGACAGATATGACACCACCTATTTTGCCTTCATGGACAACGACATCGTGGCCAACGACCTGGCCCGACTGGAAACCATGCTCGACGATCTCATCGCCCTGCGCCGGAGCCGCAATGTTCAATTGATCGCCGAAGTCATCCCCAAAAACTTCGCGCCGGCGCTCATGAAAAAGCTTTTCCAGGCCGGGCTGGCCCGGGTGCACTTCGGCTACGAGGCCCTTTCCGACGGCTTGCTCAAGAAGATGCGCAAGCGCAACAATTTTTCAGACAACCTCTTCTTCGTCAAGTTCGCCCACAAGTACAAGATCAAACTGCCGTCGGCCAACATCATCTGCGGCGCCATCGGCGAAACGGATGAGGATGTCCTGGAGAGCATCGACAACCTGCATTTCCTGCGCTTTTACTTCGACCGCCATCTGTTCGCCCACAACCTGATCCCGCTGCGAGTGGCCAAGCATTCCGCCTTTTACGACATGCTGGCCCCAGAGGCCTTGATCCGCTGGGACGACAACACGCTATTCCATTTGCTGCCGAAGCAAATGACCGCCGGCGTGGACCGCTTCGCGCTGTTCGACTTCGCGGCCAAACCCGGCCCGCTCTGGGAAGTGTTCGCCAAGCTGGATCGCTTTTACTACGATCACCGCTACAGTTACACACTCTGCGTGGAAAACGGCGCGCTGGTCTACCGGGAGTTCTTCGACGCCGAGCTGCTCGCCGCCTTGGCCCTCGGCGACCTGGAGTACCGCATCCTGCGCCGCACGCAGGCCGAAATCCTGGACCTGAAGGAGCTGTTGGCGGCCCTGGCCCAGGACGGCGATAATCCGACGGAGGCCGACGCCGTGCGCGCGGCCCTGGACCATCTGCGGCAGAAGCACCTGGTCTACTTCAACGACGGCCATCGCGCCATCGTCACGGTGATCGATATGGATCAGGTCGAGGGGGCGCTCAAATAGAAGCCTTTGATCGATCGGTCCAGGATAAAGGCGCCGGCCAGCAGGGCGTAGAAGACGAAGATCCCGAAGAAAATCGATTGAATGTTCTTGTCGAGCAGGTCGATGACGACCCCGCCCAGGGCCAGCGAGAGCGGCACCAGGCCGCCGTTGATGGAATCCAGGGTGCCGAAGACCCGGCCGCGGAACTCCCGGGGGATCACCTTCTGTTTGATGGAGGTGTTGATCAGCCGCGAGACCGCCATGCAGATGGACAGCAGGGCGAGCAACCCGAACACTAGATAGACCTTCGTGGTAAGCGCAAGCGCCAAAAACAGCAAGGCTTCGATGACGAAGATCGCGCAGATCACGCGGTAGTTCTGCGTGTCCGTGGTTTCGAGCCAGCCGTAACCGAAGTAGCCCGCGATGGAACTGAAGGTCAGCACGCTCATCAGATAGCCGTAATAGGCATCGCCCAGCTTCAGCACCTCTTCCACCAGAAACGGCAAGGCCAGCATCACTGCCGGAAAGAGCAGGTTGGAGAGCGCATAGACGATGGCCTGGTTCCTGAGCCCCTTGTTGGCCAGGATGAAGACAAACCCCTCCTTGACATCCCCGAAAAAATGCCGGCGGGCGGCGGCGCGCCGCCCCCCGGGAGGCTGAGCGCCCACAGAGAGAAACAGGCTGGCCGCGGCGGCGGCCAGGTAGGACACCCCGTTGAGCAGGAAGGCCGGCGCGGCGCCGAAAGCGCTGAAGAAAAGCCCGCCCAGGGCATTGCCGGCCATGCTCAACACGCCGCTGGCGCCCTGCATCAGCGAATTGCCCTTTTGCACCGTCGCCTTGTCCAGGATGACCGGGATGATGGTGTACATGGCGGTGTTGAAGGCGGCATCGATGGTGCCCATGCCCACGGTCACGCCGAACACGACGTAGAGCGTGAGAGGAAATGCGGAAGTAAAATGCCATCGGGCGAAGCCGAGGTCGATGGCCGCCAGATCGAGAAAATAGGCCGAACTGAAGACAAACAGCAGCAGCATCAGCAGGCCGCGCAGGGCATAGCTCCAGACGATCACCGTTTTGAGGTTGACGCGGTCCACCAGGGCGCCGGCCAGCGGCCCCAGCAACACCCACGGCAGGAACGCCAGCAGTTCCACCACCCCGATCATGGCGGCCGAGCCGGTCATGTGCTTCAGAAAAAGCACCAGGACGACATAGTAAAGCGTGCTGCCGAGCAGCGCCGTGCCCTGGCCGGCCAGGATGAGGTTGAAGTTCTTGTCGAACAGCCGCTCGGCTGGGGCGTGCATGGCGACTAGCTGCGCACGCCGCAGGTTTTGGGCATATCCGCGGGATGGGCCAGTTTGTGTTCGATGAACCGTTTCGCGATCAGCTCGGTCAGCACCGCGTTCTTGTCCATCAGGTCGCGCAGCGTGCGCTGGGCCGTACAAAACGATGCCATGAAGTTGGTGTCGCTGACCGGCGACAGGGCGCAGTACTCGCCGCAGATGGGCAGCGCGCTGCACGGCCGGCAGGCCTCGTCGTAGTACGAATTGGGCGTCGTGCACAGCGCGATGGCTTTGGCGCCGCTTTCCAGGCAGGCCGGCAACGCTTTGACCTCGGCCATGGGGCCCGTGATGTGGGTGAAAAAGCTGCACGGATAGACCAGGCCATCGGCGCCGACATAGGCCGAGGCGCTGCCGGCCAGGCACATTTGCGGCCGCGGGTTGGGATTGTAGGCCTGGCCAAGGATGACGTTGTTGTAGTACAAATGGAACTTGTTCAAGATGACGTTGTCACGGGTGGCAAAGTCGCTTTGCGAGGCCAGGAACGCGGCCTCGAATTCCATCTCGGCCCTGAGCACGGGCGGAATCTGGGAGACCTGGTGGCCCCGGCCTTCGCTGGAGACGAAGTTGAGGCGGAAAAAGCGAATGCCCTGTTCCTTGAAAAAAGCGATGGTTTCGGGCAAGGCCCGCAAGGAGGGCACGGTGCCGACCACCAGGGCCGTTACCGCAAACCCGTTGGCGCGCAGGGTGGCGATATTGTCCCGGCGTTTCTGGGAGAGCAGCTTGGGGTCATCCAGCAGGCCGTCGTAATGCACCGAAAAATGCACCTTGTGCTTCTTGAACAGCGCCATGATCGCCGGCCGCAGGATCGATATATTGGTCTGGATGGAGTACTCCACCGTTTTTCCGGAGGCCTGCAGGTAGTCATCGACGATTTGGAAAAAAGCCTGGTACCATTCGATGGGGACCAGCAGCGGTTCGCCGCCGGAAAAGACCACCCCCAGCTCCCGGTTGCTCAAGCGTAAAAACTGGATGACGTGTGCGGCGGTTTCGCGCGGATCGACGACCTTCTGGGTCTCGCCTGCGGGCGCGCCCGCAACGTTGCAGGCATCCTGGAAACAATATTCACAGGAAAGGTTGCAAGCGGTGATCAACTGAAACGTGACACCGGCGATATCGGTAAAGACGGGTTCCTTCGGCTGCATGGGTTGAGCTCTTCGCTTTCCGGTTTTAAAGGTCTGGTGAGCAAAGCGGATCGACAACGTCTGCCGGGATACCGGGCGCGGCCGATATCCCGGCAGGATGCGCGAATCGTGAACGCAAAGCCTATCGGTTGGGGCAATAGTTGGCGTACGCGCAGCAACAGCCGCAGTCAAATTCGAGGGTCCCCGAAGCCGGTTTTTGCAGCGTGCTCAACATGTCCCCGATCTCTTCCCGGGAGCCGCTCCACTGGGTCGCGACATATTGCGCGGCGATCTGCTCGGGAACGTCATAGACTTTGCCGCCCTTGTTCATTAACAGCATGTTTTTCCTCCTTCCTGTCGGTAGGTTCAGTTTCCGCCCAAGTATCCGTTTCCGCAACGAAATACGATGCATCGGGAAACCGTCGAGGCGAAGTTCAACGGTTCTTCCTAGATCCGGTTATCGGCTCTCTGCTGGAGGACTTTAGCCGTTAAATTTACCGATAGACATTCAACGGCTTGAACGGTCGGGCGATGGTGTCTACTGTGACGGTATACCGCAATAAGCGTGAACCCCCATTAGAAAGCGAGGTAATCATATGACATTTCTATATGAATCCGCCTTGAGTCCCGCGCTTTCAGCGGCGCTGGCGGGCGTGGCCGGCCTTTCCCTGATATTGAGCATCCAACGCTTCCGCACAGCCCGCCGCTATGCCGGCGAGTACCTTTGCGCCGCTTTCGTCCTGCGGGGCATCCGCTGGCTGGTGATCGCCCTGACGGCCGCGGCCTGGTCGGCCAGCCTCTACTGGAGCGCCGGTTGGCTGTTTATCATCGGCCTGGTGTTCATCGGACAGGAGTTGTACGAATGCGCGTTCTTGTCGGCCGCGCTGCGGGAAGGGGTCAAGATCGATCGGGCAGGAAAGCATTTCCCTTGATGGGCAGTTACAGGGAAGATCATAGAAGCGTCGCGCATTGGCAGCCGTGATCCGGGCCGTCTCTTCCATGGGGCGCTGTTTGAGCCCGATGAGGTGTTCGATGGTTTGCAGCAGATCGACCGGACCCGAGGGGCAGCCCAGGTACTAGTATGCGTACGATTGGGGGCAATACCGTGATTGACACCCCCCGGCCGCTTTGCGATACTCCCCCTGCGTTTCGTCAACTTATTACCGATTCGTTACGGATGCCACAACAACCTGAATGCGGTGACTGCGTCTAACTTCGGAGGTGGGTAATGCCAAGGCAAATGCGTCGTTTTCCCTGGGCGGCCGGTTGGGTCGCTCTGTTTTTAATCCTGTGCGGAGCGGCCCAGGCGGCCGGGCCGGTCAAGGCCCGCATGATGCTGGTCTTCGATGCCTCCGGCTCCATGTGGGGCCAGATCGACGGCCGGGCCAAGATCGACATCGCCAAGGAGGTCATGTCCGAACTGGCGGCCGCGGTGCCGGCCGGCTTCGAGACCGGGTTGATGGTCTACGGCCACCGCCGCAAGGGGGACTGCAAGGATATCGAGCTGGTGATTCCGGTGGGTCCGCACAACGCGGCGACCATGAAGGCCAAGGTCCAGGGCCTCAGCCCCAAGGGCAAGACCCCCTTGAGCGACGCGGTGCGCCAGGCGGCCGTGGCCCTGCGCTACAGTGAAGAGAAAGCCACCGTGATTCTGGTGAGCGACGGCATCGAGAGCTGCGATGTCGACCCTTGCGCCCTGGCGGCCGAACTGGCCATGAGCGGCGTGGATTTTACGGTGCATGTGATCGGCTTCGACATCGCCAAGGAAGACCAGGGACGCCTCAAGTGCCTGGCCGACAAGACCGGCGGCCTTTTCCTGGCAGCCGACAATGCCGGACAGCTGCGCGAGGCCCTCTTTAAAACCCTGGAAGAGGTCCAGGCCCCGCCGCCCCCCGTGGTGGAAGACCCGGGCACGGCCAAGTTGAACGGACCGCCCAGCGTGCCGGCCGGATCGAGCATCGCGGTGCAGTGGGAAGGCCCTGACAGCCGCGACGACTTCGTCACCATCGTCGAAAAGGAGTCCAAAGACGAGCACCACCTGGATTATGCCTACACCAAGCTCGGCAATCCGGCCGTCTTTACCGCCCCTGGCAAGGTGGGCGACTACGAACTGCGTTACGTCCACGGCCAGAGCAACAAGGTGATCGGCCGCGCCGACATCAAGGTCACCCCGGTGCTGGCCACGCTGCAGGCCCCGGCGGCGGCGGATGTGGCTACCCCCATAGAGGTCCAGTGGACCGGGCCGGCCTATGCCGGCGACTACATCTCCGTCGCCCAGCCCGATCAGCCCGCGGCCGGCTATATTGGGTACACCTATACCAACAAGGGTTCGCCTCTGAAAGTACAAGCCCCGTCCGAGCCTGGCGCCTATGAAGTGCGCTACATCATGGGCAAGGGCAACGAACTGCTGGCCAAGGCGGCCATCGAGATCAAGGGGGTCGGCGCCAGCGTGGAGGCTCCGCCGGTGGCCAACGTGGCCACCCCCATCGCCGTCACCTGGACCGGCCCCAACAATGGACCCGACTACATCGCCATCGCCAAACCCGAGCAGGAGCCGGGCGGCTATGTGCACTACACCTACACCAAGCAGGGGTCGCCCTTAAAGGTGCAGGCCCCCGCAGAACCGGGCAACTACGAGCTGCGCTATATCCTGGGGCAGGGCAACAAACTGCTGGCCAAGACGCCCATCGCCATCCAGGCGGTAACCGCCGGCGTGCAGGCCCCGGCCGAGGCCGACGTGGCCAGCCAGATCGAGGTGACCTGGCAAGGGCCCAACAATGGCCCCGACTACATCTCCATCGCCGAACCCGACCAGGAGCCGGGCGGCTATCTGTACTACACCTATACCAAGCAGGGGTCGCCCCTGAAATTGCAGGCGCCTTCGGACCCGGGGACCTACGAGGTGCGCTACATCCTGGGGCAGGACAACAAGCTGCTGGCCAAAGCCAGCATCGTTTTGAAGGCGGTGAGCGCTACTGTCCAGGTCCCGGCCGAGGTCGCTGCTGCCAACCAAATCGAGGTTTCATGGCAAGGCCCCAATTATAAGGGCGACTATATCTCCATCGCCAAGCCCGATGCAGAGGAGGGCCAGTACATTTATTACACCTACACCCGGCAGGGCTCGCCCTTGAAACTGCAGGCCCCCTCCGAACCGGGGAGCTTTGAAGTGCGCTACGTCATGGGCCAGGAAAACAAAATGCTGGCCAAAATGCCCGTCACCATCAAGCCGGTGACGGCCACGGTCACGCCACCTGCCTCGGCCGCGGCCAAGGCGCTCTTCGAGGTCAAGTGGGAAGGACCGGGCTACAAACCCGACTTCATCTCCATCGCCGAACCCGACCAAGCCGACGATGCGTATATCCATTATGTTTACGCCCACAGGGGCAACCCGGCCAAACTCCAAGCGCCCGACGAGCCGGGCACCTACGAGGTGCGCTATATGCTGGGCCAGAACAATATCCTGCTGGACAGGAAGGCCATTACGATAAAGTAATGCCGATCCAATCGGCGACCGCTTCCCCGGGGGCGGTCGCCGCAACCTGAACCGGCATGCGCCGAAGGGAAGGAGGCGGCCCATGGGCGACATCATCCGATCGACTTTCGTGCTCATGCTGCTGACGGCGGCAATGGTCGGCTGCGGCGACAAGGATCAAGCCCAGGCCGTACGCGCGATGATCGAAAAGGGTGCCGAGTTGGCCGAGCAGCATGCCATCGGCGACCTGATGGCCCTGACCGTGAAAGACTTTACGGCCAATCCCGGCAATCGCAGCGCCGCCCAGGTGCGGGGCATTCTCTTCGCCGCCTTCCGGCACTATGGCGACTTCGACATCCGCTACCCGCGTCCGGCGGTGACGCTGGCCGAGGGCGCCACCGGCGCGGCGGCTGTGATCCATTTCATGATCGTGCGCCGGGATTACGACATCCCGGGGCTCAAAGAACTTTACGACGATCCCCAGCGCTGGCTGGAGCTGGCCAGCGAAAAGGCCGATCTCTACCAGCTCAAACTCGACCTGACCCAGGACGGCGGCCAGTGGCGGGTGCGCCAGGCCACGCTGGAAGGTTTCAAAGGATGGGGTTTTTAGCATGAATCCAGATTTTAAGGCCGTGGACCCGGCCTATGCCGACCGGGTGCGGGCCAGCTTCTACGGCCAGCCGTTCATGCGCCTGATCGGCGCCACCTTGAACGCCGTGACCCCCGGGCGGTGCGACATCTCCCTGAACTTCAAACCGGAACTGACCCAGCAGATCGGTTACTTCCATGCCGGCATCGTCGGCACCATCGCCGACAATGCCGGCGGCTACGCGGCCCTGACCCTGACGCCCGCGGGCCAGGAGGTGCTCACGGTGGAGTACAAGATCAATTTGATGGCGCCGGGTACGGGCGAGGCGCTCATCGCCCGGGGCCAGGTGCTCAAGGCCGGCCGCACCCTGATCGTCTGCCGCTCGGATGTCTTCAATATAAAAGAGGGCCTGGAGACGCTGGCGGCCACGGCCACCTTGACGCTGCTGCCCATCGCCCACCCGGGCCTCAACGGGGCGGCCCAGAACCGCGACATCGGACGGTAGCACGACGCGCCGACCGGGAGAGGTCCCATCGCCACACCAGCGACCACCGCCACGCCCAACACCTTCCGCCTCCAGGCCGGGGTGTTTGCCCTGGTCTCGGCGGCCTTCCTGAACATCTACATCACCCAGCCGGTGCTGCCCGTGCTGCAGGCCGAATTTGGCTCGGACATGGTGCGGGTGTCGCTCACGGTGTCGGCGGTGATCCTGGGCATCGCGCTCTCCAACCTGCCCTTTGGCTACCTCTCCGACCGCTGGCCGATCCACCCCATGATCCTGACCGGTGGGCTGGTGGTGGCCCTGGCCGGCCTGGGAAAACGCAAAGGAGAAACAAAATGAAAGAGCCAAAGAAAAACCAAGACGATCAGGCGGCCCTCACGGCGCACTACGACCGCCGCCATCTGAAGCACGAAATCTTCGGCGCCCTGGAAAAGGCCGGCAAGCGCATCGACTCGTATCAGGATGCCACCGGCTTTGACCAGTTCCACATGCGCGGCTTGGATGCCACCCGCGAACTGGCGGCCCTGGCCGGCGCGGGACCCGGCCAGCAGGTGCTGGACCTGGGCTGCGGCCTGGGCGGGGCCAGCCGCCTGCTGGCCGCCGAGTTCGGCTGCCGGGTGACCGGTATCGACCTGGCCGACGGGTTCATCCAGACCGCCATCGCACTGACCCATGCGGCAGGGCTGCACGATCGGGTCGCTTTCCACACCGGCGACTTGAACGCCCTGCCCTTCGATGCGGCCCAATTCGACCTGGCCTGGTCCCAGCACACCTTGATGAACATCCGGGAGAAGTCCGAGTTCTTCGGCCAACTCCTGCGGGTGCTTAAGCCCGGCGGCCGCTTCGCCTTTTACGAAGTGCTCGCAGGGCCGCAGCAGCCGGTTTACTACCCGGTGCAGTGGGCCGGCGATGCCGCCATCAACTTTTTACTTCCCGAGGAGCGCTTCCGACGCCTGCTGGCCGAAGCCGGCTTCGACATGCTCGAGTGGCAAGAGGTCAGCACCCTGTGCCGGGATTGGTTCCAGCAGGTGGTCGGCAAGATGGCCCGCCGTCCGGCCGGCGCGCCGGCGCCCCTGGGCTTGAATCTGGTGATCGGCCCCACGGCGGCCGAAAAGGCGCGCAACACGCTGCGCAACCTGGAAGAAGAACGCATCCGCGTCGTCTACGGCGTGGCGCGCAAAAGAGACGGCCAATGAGCGCGACCCAATCCCTGAAAATCTATTTTGCCGGATCGATCCGCGGCGGGCGCGGCGATGCCGCCCGCTACCAGGCGCTGATCCGATTTCTGGCCACCTTCGGCACCGTCCTGACCGAACATGTGGGCGATCCGGAGCTCACCGCGGCAGGCGACGACGGGCCCAATGACCCGGCCATTCACGACCGGGACATGGCCTGGCTGCGGTCGTGCGATCTGCTCGTGGCCGAAGTGACCCTGCCCTCCCTGGGCGTCGGTTACGAATTGGGCTGGGCCTGCGCCCTGGGCAAACCGGTCCTGGCGCTGTACCGGTCGCAACCGGGCAAACGGCTCTCGGCCATGATCGCCGGCAGCGCCGGCATCGTGACCGCCGAGTACGCGACCCTGCCCCAGGCCCAGGCGATCATCGGCCGCTTCGTGGCCTCATCGGGAAATTCCTGAGAACCGCATCTGCGCCTGCCCATTCCAGAGACGGCAAGGTGTTGACAGTCGAGGTTTTTTCTTGCCATAGTTTTACCAACGCCCGTCGATGTGCCGCTCAGGCGCCACGCACCGTGCCCCCCCTTTTGCATAGGGCGAAGAAGGGAGTATTTCCATGGAAGATTGCATCACCTTGTTCCAGGAAGGATTGTTCAAGGGACTGGCGCCCGACGAGGCCGAGGCGTTCCTGGGGCGCTGCCGGCGCAAAACCTATCCGGACGGCACCCAGTTGTTTCAGGAGATGAGCGAGGCGGCCCGGCTCTACCTGCCGGTAACGGGCGCCGTCGAACTGTTTTTCAAGCTGCCCGGCCAAAAGGGGAACGCCGTTCTGGAAACTTGCCGGCCGGGAGATGCAGTGGGCTGGTCTTCGGTGGTGCCGCCTTACCAATACCGCTTTTCCGGGATCTGCCGGGGGGAGACGACGGTCTGGGAGATCGACCGCCATGCCATGCATGCGCTCTTCGCCACCAACTATCACCTCGGCTACATCTTCATGCGCAACATCGCCGTGCTCTCCAGGGACCGGCTGCTGCACATCCAGGAGAAACTCGCCAAGGCCTTTGGCGAAGAGGCGGTCACCGGGTGGTAGCCAATCCAATGCGCGGAATCGCCCCATGACCATGGCCCTGGAACTGCTGGCGCCGGCCGGCAACGCACAGATCGGCATGGCCGCCATCGACCATGGCGCCGACGCGATCTATATCGGCGCGCCGCGCTTCAGCGCCCGGGCGGCGGCCGGCAATCCCCTGGTCGAGATCGCCGACCTGGTCCGCTACGCCCATCTGTTTGCGGCCAAGGTTTACGTGGCCCTCAACACGATTCTCACTGATGAAGAACTGCCCGAAGCCCTGGCCTTGATCCGCGAGATCCACGCTGCCGGCGCCGACGGCCTGATCATCCAGGACCTGGGGCTGCTGGAGAGCGACCTGCCGCCCATCGCGCTCATCGCCAGCACCCAGATGCACAATGCGTCGCCTGAAAAGGTCAAGTTCCTGGAGCAGGTGGGCTTCCGCCGCGTGATCCTGGCGCGGGAGTTGTCGCTGGCAGAGATCCGCGCCATCCGCGAGCAGACCCGCATCGAGCTGGAATGCTTCGTTTACGGCGCGCTGTGCGTCGGCTACAGCGGGCAATGCTACCTGAGCCAGGCCCTGGCGGGCCGCAGCGGCAACCGCGGGGTGTGCGCCCAGCCCTGCCGGCACCGCTACACGCTGACCGATGGCGACGGCAAGCCGATTGTGGAGAACAAATACCTGCTCTCCCTCAAGGACCTGAACCTGGCCGGCGCCATTGCCGATCTGGTCGCCGCGGGCATCACCTCTTTTAAGATCGAGGGCCGCTACAAGGATGTCGGTTATGTGAAGAATGTCACCGCGGCCTTCCGCCAGGAGATCGACCGCTTCATCGCCGACCATCCCGGCTACCGCCGCGCCAGCTCGGGGAAGAGCGAACCGGGCTTCACCCCGGATCTGGGCCGCACCTTCAATCGCGGCCAGACACGCTATTTCCTGGAAGGCCGCAACGCCAAGGTAGGGGCCATCGACTCGCCCAAATCCTTGGGCAAGCCGGTCGGTACGGTCACCCACCTCGGGAAGGGATTCTTTCGCATGCAGGGCGAACGCCTCCGCAACGGCGACGGCCTTTGCTTTTTCACGGCTGCGGGCAACCTGTCCGGCTTCCGGATCGAGCGGGTCGAACAGGAGCGCATCTACCCCAACACCCTGGAGGGGCTCGGCCCGGGGCAGCCACTCTACCGCAACCGCGATCATGAATTCCTGCGGACTCTGGAAAAGGCTTCGGCCAAACGGCGGGTGGGGGTCTCCCTGCGCTTCCGGCAGGATGACACCGGGATCTCCCTGGAGGTCACCGACGAAGACGGCCACCAGGTCCAGGCGCGCATCGATGCCGGCTATGCGGCGCCCAAGAACCCGGAAACCGTGCGGCAGCAGACAGAGAGCCAGCTCTCGGCCCTGGGCAACACGATCTACCGGCTCGAAGCCCTTTCCATCCAGCCGGCGCAGCCCGGGTTTCTACCCCTGAGCACGCTCAACCGCCTGCGGCGCGAAGCCCTGGAGCGGTTGACCCAACGTCGTTTGGAGTACTACCGGGCGGAAGCGGTGGCTATTATGCCCAATTCGGTTCCCTACCCGCAAGAGACGGTGGATTATCGCGCCAATGTCCTGAACCGCAAGGCCGAGCGCTTCTACGCCCGCCACGGGTCCACCGTCCGCGAGCCGGCCCTGGAGTCCGGGACCGACCCGGCCGGCAAGCGCCTCATGACCACCCGCTACTGCCTGCGCCACCAGCTCGACGCCTGCCCGAAGTTTTCGCAGCGGAAGCTTTACCCGAAAGAGCCTCTCTACTTGAGCGACGGCCAGCGCAAGTATCGGCTCGCCATCGACTGCCGGCGCTGCGAAATGCATGTGGATCAGGAAAACGCATGACAAGTGCTTCTATCGCGCGGCAAACTCGTCTCTTCACCCGTAACAATACGGGTCGCTCGCCCTTACACTTTTTCAAGGGCCTCCCTTACCTTGGTCCCAAGGTCCACCATGGTGAAAGGCTTCTGGAGATACACGACCTTATCCTCCAGAACACCCCGATGGGCGATCACGTTGGCCGTATAGCCAGACATGAAGAGGGTTTTTATCCCAGGATAGAGAGCATTGACCCGATCGGAAAGTTCTTTTCCGTTCATGCCGGGCATAACCACGTCGGTGATGAGCAGGCGTATTTGGCCCCTGTGTTCGGCAACGAGACGAACTGCGTCTCCGGGTGTATTCGCGCAAATGACCCTGTACCCCATTCCCTTGAGCATGGCCTGGGTCATATTCATGATTGAAGGATCATCCTCGACCAGCAGCAGCATTTCATCGTGACCGGATTGGATCTCTCCCACGGCTTCACCAACGGGACCCGCCGCTTCCCCTCCGTGACGCGGGAGATGGATCCCGAAAGTGGTTCCTTTGCCTGGTTTGCTGCGGACATCGATGAACCCGTTGTTCTGCTTCACAATGCCGTACACCGTTGCCAGCCCGAGACCTGTTCCATGATCCATGTCTTTGGTGGTAAAAAATGGTTCGAAAATTCTATCGAGGGTTTCTTTGTCCATACCGCATCCATCATCGCTCACGCGAAGAAGGACGAATTCGCCCGGTGAAGCATCGGCGTGATCGACGCAATAGGCCTCATCGACGGCCACGTTCCGGGTTTCGATGGTCACTTGGCCCACCCCTGAGATGGCGTCCCTGGCGTTGACGCACAGGTTGGCGAAAATCTGCTCGACCTGCGTGGGATCGATTTTGACCGGCCACAACTTCGGCTCCGGAAACCAGCCGATGTGGATGTCTTCCCCGATGAGGCGGTGGAACATATTGAACATGCTTTCAACGATTTGGTTCAGGTCGAGCACTTTGGGGGAGATGGTCTGTTTGCGGGCAAAGGCCAGAAGCTGCCGGGTGATCTCGGCGGACTGATTGGCTGCTTTAAGGATCTCCTGGAGCTCGGAGCGAAGAGGCCCGGCGGTGCCGTTCTTGATAAGCGCCAGCTCCGTATACCCGAGGATGACACTGAGCATGTTATTGTAGTCGTGGGCAACGCCGCCGGCCAGCCTTCCCACCGACTCCATTTTCTGGGCCTGGGCCAACTGCTCCTGAAGTTTTTTCCGCTCCTGTTCCGATTTCGTGATTTCCGTAATGTCTCTGAATTCCGTGGTTCTGACGACTTTACCTTTATACGGAACGTTCCTGGCCTCGATGCGCAGCGGATACTCTTGGCCGTTTTTCCGGAGTCCTTTGGCTTCATAGGGCTTTTCGTAGCCGCCGACGATTCTCTGCATGACGAGGTCGCGCGACGCCTCGGCGATCAGCATCAGGCCGTTCAGGCCCTTCAATTCTTCCACCGTGTAGCCGGTCATTTCAGCCAGGCCCTGGTTGCACTCCAGGATGATGCCCTTGTCGTGGATGGCGATCCCACCGAAGGAGGCGTCGTGGAGTGCCTTAAAACGGGCTTCGCTTTCCTTCAGGGTCTGCTCCGCATGCTTTCTTTCCATGATATCGTGATAATTGCCCAGAATCCCCTGAATATCGGGATCGTGGAGAAGGTTAACCCCGGCAAACTCGATCCACCGGTAGCTGCCGTCCCCGCACTTGTAGCGGCATTCGGCGCTCTTCATGATGCCGGGTTTGCCCATCAGCTCCAAGTAGAATGCCTGCATGGTTTCAAGATCATCCGGATGGACAAGGTCCCATGTCCCCTTTCCGACCAAATCCTCTGGTTTCCACCCGAAGCGTTTCTCGATATTAGGGCTTTTGTAACGATTGATGCCATCCTGGTCGATGATGACGATCACATCGCCGATATTGGCCACCATTTTACGCTGGATCGCTTCGCTTCGCCGGAGGTTCTCTTCCATTTTTTTTCGGTCGGTGATGTCGACGGCGGAGCCTTCGATAAAGCCCTCCGTGGGAAAGAAGGCGGCGGAAACCAGAACCCAGACGATAGTTCCGTCTTTTCGGCGGATTCGGGTATCATAGTCGCGCACCGATCCTTTTTCCCTGACCGTCTTGAGGATCTCGACCCTGGCGTTGGGGTCAACCCAGGCATCGGCCGGATTGAATCCCGCCATGCAATCCTCCACATCGGAATAACCGGCCATTTGCGCGTAGCGTTTGTTAATCTCGATAAGCCGGCCGTCGTGGCTGATTCTAAACAGGGCGACTTGGGCGTTGTGGAAAAGGGAGTGGTACTTTAATACCGTTCCTTCGGCATCTGCGCGCGTTGAAAATTGTTTTTCAAACGCTCGAATCCGTTCTTCAAGTTCTGTATAGCTGGGCTTATGGGCCATGGGCTTAATCTCTTCCTTTTACAGCCGGCCATCTGCAAAAGGCCGGTGTGCCCCACATCTGCAGCCGTCATGGGATGAGCGCTCGTCATACCGGAAATCGAACTGGACACCGACATTGTAGGATGGAACTCTTCCGCTAATTGTTCTGCGGCGCCGCCCCCTGCCGCTCCACCACGGTGTGGGGCAGCGGCTCCTCACTGAAAGTGGGGAACTCCTGGATGAACTGCCGGTCGAGCAGTTGGGTGGAGAGGATGGCCACCAGGGCCATGTTCTCGCGTTCGCTCACCAGGCGGCCTTCCTGCTGTTGGCACTTGGCCACCAGGCGCTGGACCTTGGCCGGGTCGAAGTAGCCGGCGCGTTTCAGGCCGGTGTCCGAGAGCAGTTCGGCGACATAGGCGGGCGGGTCGGCACCCATGAAGCAGCGGCTGATGGGGGCCCGGTAGGGTTGCTTGGGCCGGTCGATGACCGAGGCCGGCACCTGGCCGCGGGCCATGCGCTTGAGCAAGTACTTCTCGGTGAGGCTGTTGAGCCGCAGTTTGGCCGGCAGGCGCGCGGCCAGTTCCACCACGCGGTAGTCTAGGAAGGGGTAGCGGCCTTCGATGGAGTTGGCCATGGCCATGCGGTCGCCCTGGGTGGAGAGCAGGTAGTTGGAGAGAAACAGGGTGTTCTCCAGGTACTGGGCTTTGGCCAGGGGCGACCACTGGTGGAAGGCGGCCGGCAGTTGGTCCACAATGCGCTCGGTAAAGGCGTCCAGGTTGCCGGCAGCCGCACGCAGGTCGGCGGAGAAAAAGCCTTTGAGCTGGCTGGTGTTGAGCCAGCGCACCATGTGGGAGTAAACCGGAGAATCGACCTGGGCCAGATTCTTCTTGAAGAAGCCGATCAAAAAGGCGTTGGGCCGGCCGTCGGCCTGCTCGAAGATGTCGGGGTAGAGCTTCTTGAGCAGCAAGGGCCGCAGGTTCGATTCGGGATGGCGCGCCCAGAAGCGCCGGATCATGGCCTCCTTGAAGATATCGTAACCCCCGAAAATTTCGTCGGCGCCCTCGCCGGTGAGCACCACCTTGAAATCGCTCTGGCGCACCAACCCCGAGAGCATCATCAGGGGCGCCGGCGCGGTGCGGATCATGGGCACCTCGCTATGCCACACCACCTGGGGGAAGATCCGACCGATATCGTCATAGCTGCACTGGATGGCGCGATGCTGGGTCTGGATGGCCTGCAGGGCGGCCTGCTGAAAGTAGGTCTCGTCGAAGCGCTTGTCGCTGAACTGCACGGAAAAGGTGTTGAGCCGGTTATTGAAACTATTGCGCACCAGCGTGCTCAGGTAGGTGGAGTCGAGGCCGCCGCTTAAATAGGCGCCCACGGGCACATCGGCGCGCAGCCGGATGCGCGAGGCATCCAGCAGCAGGGCGCTCATCTGCTCTTCCCATTCTTCCACCGGACGGCCATCGGGCGCCTCTTCATGGAAGGCCAGTTGCCAGTAACGCTGGATGCGCAGGCCGTCGGCGTCGAAAACCGCCCGATGGCCGGGGGGCAGTTGATAGATGCCGTCAAAGGCCGTGAGGGGGTCCACGGGGGTCCAGCAGGTGAAGACATCCGACAAGGTCTGGGGGTTGAGCCGCCGGGGGATGCGCCCATCGGTCAAAAGCGCCTTGATCTCCGAAGCGAAATGCAGCCGGCCGTTCTCCAGATGGTAGAATAGCGGCCGGATGCCCACCCGGTCGCGGCCCAGCAGCAGGCGGCGTTTGCGCGCATCCCAGATGGCGATGGCGAACTGACCGTTGAGGTGGTTGAAGAGGTCGGGTCCGTGCTCTTCGTAAAGGTGCACGATCACTTCGGTGTCGCTCTGGGAGTAAAAGCGATGGCCGCGCTGGATCAGTCCTTCGCGCAGTTCGGGATAGTTGAAGACTTCACCGTTGAAGACGATCCAGACGTCGCGCGTCTCGTTGTGCATGGGCTGATAGCCGCCGGAGAGATCGATGATGCTCAGACGCGCATGCCCAAAGCCGCAGGCGTCGCTTAGATAAAGTCCGGTAGCATCCGGCCCGCGGTGGCTCATGGCCCGCAGCATGCGGTTCAGGATCGACTCCTGGTTCTCCTGGGCCTTGAAGTTGACGATTCCGGCAATGCCGCACATCGAAGGGCTCCTTTGGGGCTGAAGACCGAAGGCTGAAGCCTGAAGGTGAAGGCCGCACCAGCCGTCCATCGGTTGTTCGCATCAAACGCCTAATAAATTGCACTTTTATCGGCACTTGGCAAGATGCCGCTAAAAAGGTTCGGCCGGACCGGGCAAGCTGCCCGATCCGGCCGATGTGGTTTTGGTTGACCCTACTTGGGACTAAATGTCGAAGTAGAGCGCAAATTCATGGGGATGCGGGCGCAACTTGACCGGGTTGACTTCGTGCTTGGTCTTGTAGCTGATCCACATGTCGATGGCGTCCTGGGTGAACACGTCGCCCTTGCGCAGAAAGTCGCTGTCTTCGCTCATGGCCTTGAGGGCTTCGTCCAGCGAACCGGGCGCCGAGGGAATCAGGGCCAGTTCCTCGGGCGGCAGGCCGTAGATGTCCTTGTCCAGCGGGTCGCCCGGATCGATCTTGTTCTCGATGCCGTCGATGGCGGCCATCAGGCAGGCGGCAAACGAGAGATAGCCGTTGCAGGAGGGATCGGGCGTGCGGAACTCGATACGTTTGGCCTTGGGCGACGCCGAATACATGGGAATGCGGATGGCGGCGCTGCGATTGCGGCTGGAGTAGGCCAGGTTCACCGGCGCTTCGAACCCGGGCACCAACCGTTTGTAAGAGTTGGTGGTGGGGTTGGAGAAGGCGCAGATCGAGCGGGCGTGCTTCAAGATGCCGCCGATGGCGTACAGGCCCATCTGGCTCAGTCCGGCATACTTGTCGCCGGCAAACAGGGGGTTGCCGCCCTTCCAGATGCTCAAATGGGTGTGCATGCCGCTGCCGTTGTCCTCAAAAAGCGGCTTGGGCATGAAGGTCACGGTGTGGTTGTGCCGATAGGCCACATTCTTGAGCACATATTTGAACCACATCAACTGGTCGGCCATCTGCACCAGGGGCTTGAAGCGCATGTCGATTTCGCACTGACCGGCGGTGGCCACTTCGTGATGCTGGGCCTCGATCTCGATGCCCAGGGCCTGGAGCACCAGCACCATTTCGGTGCGCATGTCCTGGAATTTGTCCATGGGCGGCACCGGAAAATAGCCTTCCTTGTGGCGCGGTTTATAGCCCAGGTTGGGGCCTTCGTCACGGCCGGTGTTCCAGGCGCCTTCGATGGAGTCGATGCTGTAAAAGGCCTTGTTGGATTTGGACTCGAAACGGATGTCGTCGAAGATGAAGAACTCGGCTTCCGGGCCGATGTAAGCCACGTCGCCGATGCCGCTGCTCTTCAGATAGGCTTCGGCCTTTTTGGCGATGAAGCGCGGGTCGCGGCTATATGCCTGGCGGGTCACCGGATCGACGATGTCGCAGATCAGCACCAGGGTTGTCTCCTTGAAGAAGGGATCGATTTTGGCGCTGGCCGGATCGGGAATCAGCAGCATGTCGCTGGCGTGGATCGGCTGCCAGCCGCGGATGCTCGATCCGTCGAAACCGTAGCCGTCTTCGAAGTTGCCTTCATCCATTTCGCTGGACGGGATGCTCAGGTGCTGCCATAGTCCCGGGAAATCCATGAAGCGCAAATCGATCATCTTGACGTTCTTGTCTTTGACCAGCTTAAGTACTTCTTTGGGTGTCATATTCTCTCCTTTTCACCATTTCCGCATTTCGCGTTTATATGAGGCACTGGGGTACTGCTTTGCGATTTATCAGATGGCATCTTTGCCGGTTTCGCCCGTACGCACACGGATGGCTTGCTCCACGGGGTAGACGAAGATTTTGCCGTCACCCAGTTTACCGGTGTGCGCGGCGGTCTTGATGGTGGCGATAACCTTGTCCACCCAGTCGTTCTCCACGATGATCTCCAGCTTGATCTTGGGGATGAAGTCCACCACGTATTCGGCGCCGCGGTAGATCTCCTTGTGGCCTTTCTGGCGTCCATAGCCTTTGACTTCCGAAATGGTCATGCCCTGAATGCCGATCTCGTTCAATGCTTCCTTGACGTCATCGAGCTTGAAGGGCTTGATGATAGCTTCGATTTTCTTCATAACGCCTCCTCCTTAAATCTATTAAAGTTCAGCCAGCGGATCAGCCTTGGATTTCAAAACCGCGTTCGCCATGGAATGCGCCGTCGAGCCCGACGATTTCGCTTTCGGCATCGATGCGCAGACCGCCGGTTACCAGGCGCGTGATACCGATCACGATCAAGGTGGCCACGCCCGAGTAAGCGGCCGTGCCCACGATGGAGAGCAGTTGAATCCACAACTGCCGCGGATTGCCGTACAGCAGCCCGGTCCCCAGGGGATTGATTGCCGGGTTGGCGAAGATCCCCGTGGCCAGAGCGCCCCAGATGCCGCAGATGCCGTGCACGCCGAAGGCGTCCAGGGAATCGTCATAGCCCAATTTATGCTTCAGTTTGGTCACGAAGATAAACCCCAGTAAACCGGCGCCCATGCCGATGATCAAGGAAGCCCCCAGCCCCACGAAGCCGGCTGCCGGCGTAATGGCCACCAGGCCAGCCACGGCTCCCGATGCCAGACCCAGCAGGGTGGGTCTTTTCTCCAGGGCCCACTCCACGCACATCCAGGTCAGGGCCGCGATGGCCGCCGAGGTGTTGGTCACCAGGAAGGCCGATCCGGCCACGCCGTCGGCCGCAAGTTGGCTGCCGGCATTGAAGCCGAACCAGCCGAACCAGAGCAGCGCCGCGCCCAGGGCCGCCAGGGTGACGCTGGAGGGGAACATGGCCTCCCGGCCGTAACCAATGCGTTTGCCCAGCACCAGGGCCACCACCAGGCCGGCCACGCCGGCATTGATATGCACCACGGTGCCGCCGGCGAAATCCAGGGCGCCCATACTGGCCATCCAGCCGCCGCCCCAGGCCCAGTGGGCCACCGGGCAGTAAACCAGGGTCACCCACAGCAGCGCAAAGACCATCCAGGCCGAAAACTTGAACCGGTCGACCACCGAGCCGATGACGAGCGCCAGGGTGATGCCCGCGAAAGTCATTTGAAAGAGCACGAACACAAACTGGGGAATGGTGCCCTGGAGTGAAGCGACCGTAATCCCGTCGAGCAAAAAGTAATCCAGGCCGCCGATCAAACCACCCTTGTCCGGGCCAAAGGCCAAACTGTAGCCATACACCACCCAAACAATGCTGGCCAGGCAGTAGGCCGTGAAGGTCATGGCGTAGGTGTTCAACAGGTTTTTGTAGCGCGCCAGGCCGCCGTAAAACAGAGCCAGACCCGCGGGGGTCATCATCATCACAAGGGCTGTAGAGACAATCATCCAGGCTGTGTCACCGTTGTTGAGCACGGCCTCGTCCGCGAAAGCCGGCGTGGCGGAGAGCAGAACAAGTGCAGCAAGTTGCCAGAGAGTCCTATGTACCATTCGCTTTTTCCTCCTTCAATCTTTAAATGAACCAGAGCAGTCGTCCTAATGCAATACCGCCGCGATGGTCGCTCGAATTCGCTCTACATCGTCTGGGGCGTCCACCTTTTCGCCGTCGAAGCTGCGCACGTAGAAGACGTCCACCACCTGGTCCACCTGGGTGGCGATCTTGGCGACCCAGATGTCCAGCCGGCAGCGGAAGATCGCATCGGTGATACGGTAGAGCAGTCCGGGAAAATCCCAGGCGATGACTTCGATGACCGTAAAAAAGCTCGAAGTTTCGTTGTCGATGGCCACGGTCTGGGGCCGCTCCTTGGAAGCCATCTGCATGGACCGAAACCCGAGCCGCTTTTCGGCCAGCTCCCCCGACAGATCCAACTGGTCGGCCAGGGCCGCCTCCAGGTTACGGGCGGCGCGCTGCCAGCGCTCCTCTTCGAAGATGACGTCGGGCGGCGGCTTGACCTCGAAGATATCCAGGGCCACATTGTTGCGCCAGGTGAAGATGCGCACATCCAGAATATCGATGCTGTTGAGCGTCAGCACGCCGGCTACACGCGAGAGCAAGCCGGGCCGGTCCTTGGCGCACAAAGTGAGGGTGCGGGTCAAACCATCGGCCGATTTGTCGATGCGCCACACGAAGGATTTCTCCTGGAGCTGGCGGTAGAGCGCCGCATGCAGGGGAATCTCCTGGGAGGGCGTATGCAGCATGTAGCGCGGCGCCATGAACTTGAGCAGTTGGGCATTGGCGTTGCGCTCTTCGGCCGTGCTGGCCGACTCCAGGACGCGCTCGCGCTTCTCTTCCATGATGCGCATGGCCCGTTTGGAGACCAGTTCGCCCTTTTCCATGACGTTGAGGGTCTTTAAAAAGAGCGACCGCATCAGCGAACCGGTCCAGTCATTCCAGGCCTTGGGGCCGGTGGCCATGGCATCGGCCACGCTGAGCAGGTAGAGCATCTTGAGCCGCTCGGGTTTGACCACGCGACGGGCCACATTCAGGGCCGTCTCCTCCTCGTTGATATCCCGGCGGGTGGCGGTTTCAAAAAGCAGCAGATGGTCGCGGATCAAGAAGACCACGGCATCGATCTCGGCCTCGCTCAATCCCTTTTCCGCGCAAATCTCGGCGGCCATCACGGCGCCGCGTTCGGAGTGGCCGGAAGCCGGCTCGGATTTGCCGATATCGTGCAGCAAGGCGGCCCACAGAAGCACGCGCTTGTTGCGGATCTCCTGGTAGAATTTTTGGGCCAGGGTGTCGGGCTCGTCGCTTTTGGCCGTGCCGATCTGCTTGAGCAGCCCCACGGTGAGCAGCAGGTGGCGCGCCACCGGGTAAAGATGGTACTGGTCGAACTGGATGCGGTTGACCAGACCCTTGAACTCCGGAATGTAGCGCACCAGGAAACCGGTATCCAGCATGGCGTAAAGGGCGTTGAACTCTCCCACAGGCCGGGCCAGCACCCGCTCGAAGATCTCGGTCACTTCCGGCGAGCTGCGGAACGATTTGCGGGAGACCATATCGGCGAACTCCCGGATCAGGCGGCGCGCCTCGGCGCTCAACGGCGCCTTGTGCGCCGCGCTCTCGGCGAAGATCTTCACCAGCAGCAGCGGATCGCTGAGAATCGCCTCGGGCGAAACGAAGTTGAGCATGCCGCGGTTGAACTTGAGACCGGGCACATCGGTGGTTTTCAGCGCCTTGTTCTTGCGCTTGAGGCGCTTGCGCTGATCGAGTTCATAAACGAAAACGTCGTAGCACTGCTTGATAAACTCCATGTGGCCATGCAAATCGCCCAGCAGCCGCTCCACCGGCAGATGGCCGTTGAAGCCCTTGATTTTCATGGCCTCGGCCAGACGCGTCTGGTGCTCCAGGTGCAATTGATCGCATTTGCGCCCCATGAGCAGATGCAGTTGATTGCGCACCGTCCAGACAAATTCCAGGGAACGGCTCAACTTTTCGTACTCGTTGCTGGAAAGATAGCCGTAGTACTCCAGATCGCGGGCCTGCTTGATGTCCGACTGAATACGGGCGATCCACAGCATGGTGTGATAATCGCGCAACCCGCCCTGGCCTTCCTTCAGGTTGGGTTCCAGCAGATAGGCGCTGTCGCCGAAACGGGCGTGGCGCTCGGTGTTGCGCGCCACCAGTTGGGCGATGACCTGGGAGGGCTTGACGCTGATCAGCTTGACCCGCAGGCGATCCATCAACTGGTGGTAGAGCGGCGACATGCCGCACACGAAACGGCCGTCCAGCAGGGCGGTGAGCACCTCCAGGTCCTGGCGGGCCAATTGAATGCACTCTTTGATGGAGCGGGTGGCATGCCCCACCTCCAGCCCCATGTCCCAGAGGGGATAGACGATCTCGCGCACCAGGGCTTCGGCCTCGGCCGGCACTTTGTCTTCGAACAGAAAAAGCAGATCGATGTCCGAGAAGACGCACTGTTCGCCCCGCCCGTACCCGCCCAGGGCGATCATGGCGTAGGGGTTGCGCATGATGCCCATGCGCGGACCGACGGCGCTGTGGGCGAAACTGGAGAGAAAATAGTCGTCCACGGCCGCCGCGTGGGTCTTGAGAAACTCCTGGGCGCTGACACCGGCCACCGTGGTCAACAACTGCTTGCGCCGGGCCTTGAAGGCATCGACGGGTGGCGTATTTTCCGTGGCATTGGGTAGTGGCATCATGCGGCTTGCACGCTCCTGACCGATCCGGGCTTCAACCCCCGACGCCATCCATGACACCGGTTCGGAAGCAAAGAGTTGCTGAATGTATCGCAATAGGTGTGCCACGGCTGTTTCTTCGCTGCTATGGGTTTAATAACGGTGACTTATATCAATGCACGATATTCGCTTATTTTCACTCGATCTACAATTTTGTCAATTCCGTGGGGGCAAAAAAGACATTTATGTAAATGCCGCTTGCAATTCCTGGTTCCCCTGGGGCTTCATGAGGTAGCGGCCGGAGACAACCCACACTCCGGCCGCTCGGATCTCATTGGAACCCATCTATTCCTGTTTCAGCGGCACGGCGCCACCCACCAGGCCTTTGACCGCAGCCGGTTCGCCGGGAAATCCAACCATGCCGCCATGGGAGGCAATGCCGAAATCGGGATAGGCCACACCCCCGTGCTCGACCATATCCAACCCCTCCATCTCTTCGTCCGGGGAGACCCGCAACCCGATGGTTTTATCCACCAGCTTAAAAAGGCCGAAGGCCAGGGGGAAGGTCCAGACAAAGCAGACCACGATGCCCAGCAACTGCACGCCCACCAGCGACAGGCTCGTGCCGCCGGCATTAAACAGCCCGGCCGCCAGGGTGCCCCAGGCGCCGTTGATGCCGTGCACCGAAACGGCACCCACGGGGTCGTCGATCTTGAGACGTTCGATGAAGATCACCGAAAACACCACCAGGACGCCGGCCACGGCCCCGATGACGATGGCGCTGTTGGGCGACACGTTGGCACAACCGGCCGTGATGCCCACCAGGCCCGCCAAGGCGCCGTTGAGGGTCATGCCGATTTCCGGTTTGCCGAATTTGGCCCAGGAGGCAAACATTGCGGTAATGGCGCCGGCCGCGGCCGACAGATTGGTGGTGACGAAGATCAGGGCGATGCTCTTGTCCGCCACGGTGGTCGATCCCGGGTTGAATCCGAACCAGCCCAACCAGAGAATGAACACCCCCAGGGCCGCCAGGGTCATGCTGTGGCCCAGGATCGGTTTGATGGTTCCGTCCTTGCCGTATTTACCCAGGCGTGGCCCGAGCACGATGGCCCCGGCCAAGGCCGCCCAGCCCCCCACCGAGTGCACCACGGTGGAGCCGGCGAAATCGATGAACCCCAGCTTGCCCAACCAGCCATCCCCATGAAACAGGCTGCCCCAGGCCCAGCTCCCGAAGATGGGGTAGATCACGGCGCTGATCACGACACTGTACATCAGGTAACCGACAAATTTGGTGCGTTCGGCCATGGCGCCGGAGACGATGGTGGCCGCCGTGGCGGCGAAGACCACCTGAAACATCCAGAAGGCCAGCACCCAGGGGTCGCCGTCGGGGGAATAGTCACTCAAAAAGAAGCCATCGGTGCCGAACCAGCCCGTGGTGGTTGTACCAAACATCAAACCGAAACCCACGGCCCAGAAGGCGATGCTGCCGACGGAAAAGTCCATCAAATTCTTCATCATGATATTGATGGCGTTTTTGGCCCGGGTAAAACCGGTCTCCACCAGGGCGAACCCGGCCTGCATGAAAAACACCAGGACCGCCGCCACCAGGGTCCAGACATAATTGGCATGCGTCTGCACCAGCTCGATGGCCTCCTTGTTGCTCATGGGCGTGGGGTCGTCCGCCCACGCGACAGCCACGCCGCCCCCCAACAGTAGCAATCCAGCCCCTATCAGCTTCATCGCTTTCATCGCCTTTACTCCTTTTCTATCTTATAGTTTGTTCTAACTTAGAATTTTTTCCCACAAGGCCCGGCGTCCGCTCCCCAGACGCTGCACCCCAGCTTAAATTGCATCTTTTCCCGATTCGCCGGTGCGAATGCGAATGGCGTTCTCGATCGCCAGGACAAAGATCTTGCCGTCACCCACCTTGTTGGTGTTGGCTTTTTCGGCGATGGTGGCCACCACCTGGTCGGCCATATCCCCCGGCACCACCACGTCGATTCTGATTTTGGGGACAAAATCCACCTGGTACTCGGCGCCCCGGTAAATCTCTTTGTGGCCGCGCTGACGGCCGAAGCCTTTGACCTCGCTGATGGTCATGCCCGTAACACCCAGCTTGTTCAGGGCCTCTTTGACTTCGTCCAACCGAAACGGCTTGATGATCGCTTCAATCTTTTTCATGTGCCTTGCTCCTAAGGGTTAGTAATTGTTTCCGGCCCGATCACGCTGGCAAATCAGATGAGCAAGTGGCGTGCCAGACCCTGAAAGCCATATAACTATTCGTATATATTCATTAAAAGTATATGTAGAATATTATACAATTATATTGTTGATTACATTAATGTTTTCAAAATATTAAATATATACATTTTTGTATGTTTCGAGCCCGGTTCGATACCACCGGCAAAGCCCCCATGCAGTCACAACTATCTGGGATTATTGAATCAGGAGAGGAAATAAGTATGGGTTGGGCACAGAATGTGAGGCCGAAGTGAGGTGGCCATCGTCGTTGTGCAGCGATGGCGATCCAAACGCCTAAGCTTGTGGGAATCGAAAAATCGAATCTGCTTGGCCGTGATCGAATGCACGACGGTCCAGTGATCCCAGGCCGGCCCGCCCAGCCCTATGAGGATGGCACGTTTGGCGCCGCCATCGAGAAAGCGCGCCATGGCCTGCCAAAACTCATCCAGGGCAACCTCGGGGTGGTGCTTGAAGGGCATGCGGCGGTGCCGGATCTCGTTTCCCACCACATCCCGCAATATTCCGCCGATTTTTTGCAAGCCGATGCCTTCGGTCAGCACCGTGCTCAGTTGGCTGGTTTTCTCCAGATACACGATGATCCGGCTAAATAGCTCGCGTGACGCCTCTTCATTGATGCCGGTAACGATTCGGGCCGCGTTTACAATACTGTAAATTGCGCATAATCCGTCCAATGCGCCTTGAAAATAAGGTCTCATGTGTACAAACCGTGGATAATAAAATGAAGGTGCTCAATTGCCTTGCGAAAAAATCGGATGCCGCTGGGCCGCAAGATTGACCAGCAAGCTGGCAATGGCCCCGTATGAGAGCCCGGCCGCCTCGGCTGTATATACCAGAGTGGTATCCGCACTCAAGTCGGCATTGGGGTTGATGTCCAGAACATAGTACAGATCGTTTTCCAACCGCAGGTCGATACGCGCAAAATCCCGGCAGCCCATCGCCCGATAAGCCCTCTTGGCCGTCTGGTTCAAAGTGGATATCTGCGCGGGATCCAAGGCCGCCGGGATCCGCAACTCGATCTTTTCGTAGTCCACCGAGCCGGGGGTGAATTTGGAGTCGAACGAACACAGGCGATCTTTGGCATTCTCAAAGGCGCTGAAATCCATCTCCGCGGCCGGCAACGCATGCACCACACCGTTGCCCCAGAGCGTGACGTGAAACTCGCGGCCGTCGATGAACGCTTCCACAAGCGCCGGCTGCTTGAAGGTATCTTGCACAAATGCGACCCGCTGCTTCAACTCCCGCCTGTCAAATACCACCGCTTCGGCGGATATGCCGAAGCTGCAATGCTCCAGGGAGGGTTTCACGATGGCGGGAAACCGGTCCCAATCGTCGACCGCCGGCATTTCGATCACTCTGCCGTCAGGGGTCGGCACACCGATATGGTTCAGCATCTCCTTCACGGCCATCTTATCCCAGCTGAGGGCCAGGACCTGGGAGGAAGAACCGGTGTAGGCGAAACTCAAAGACTCAAGTATGCCGGCCACCAGTGCATCGCTGCGGGGACAGCCGGGCAACTCTTCGCACCAGTTAAAAACCACGTAATCTTCCGGTGCGTACGGCTGAAGCACCTCACCGAGAGCCGCATCGGTCACCGGCACGACCACCACCGGGTGCCCCTCATTATTCAGTTCGGTCGCAAGCTTTTGCGCGGATTCCACGGCCACTGCCGTTTCCGCCGAATCCCAGGACGGGTCCAGATTGTGCAGCATCAGGACAGGAATGTCGGTTCGTCTCTGTGTCGGTTCCATCGCCTCCCACGGTCCAATTCAAGCGGTTAGGGCAATAGCGGATCAATCCCCTTTCCAATTGAGGTTCGTCGTGCGGTTCACTTATGGTATCGGCTGAAAAATCCCAAAGTTTATGCCGCCTTACCCTAATGTATCTCTGGGCGCAATAAAAAGCGGGCGCAGCGGCCAATTTTTCGTGCCGTGGCAATCCGAAGTCGGTACTCAGTTTTTAAGGTTTCCGCTGAAAGCGGTTTTTAGCTGGATAGAAAACGGTTCCAGGTTTCCACCACGAACCGCCGCGGCTGTTCGAAGCGGTCGTTGGCCACCCGGGCCGATTGCTGGGCCAGGTTGAGGCGGTGCACCATGGCCCTATATATAAGGTAGGCCCGGCGCAGGCGAAAGGCGGTGGGGTTGTCCAGGATGCCGGCCTCGTTGAGGGCCTGCAGCAGGCGGACGTTGTCGGTCCAGCGGATGATGGCCGGATATTGGCGGGCGTGGCGCAGGGCCAGGTACTGCACCAGGAACTCGATGTCGAGGATGCCGCCGGCGCCCTGTTTAATGTCGAAGTGGGGTCCCGATTCGTTTTTCTGCTCCTTGCGCAGGCGCTCGCGCATGTCGGCCACTTCGCGGCGCAACCGCTCGACGTCCCGGGGCCGGGTGAGGGTTTCATGGCGGATGGCGTCAAAGCGCGTGCGCAAGGCCGGGTCGCCGATGATGGCCCGGGCGCGGATCAGGGCCTGGTGCTCCCAGGTCCAGGCCTCGTTGCGCTGGTAATCGCCAAACCCATCCACGTGGCTGACCAGCATGCCCGAATCCCCGCTGGGCCGCAGGCGCATGTCGATGTCATACAAGACGCCGGCCCCGGTGTGGGTGGTGAGCAGGTGCAGCACCCGCTGACCGAGGCGGCTGAAGAACAGGGCGTTGTCCAGACTGCGGGCCCCGCCGCTGGTGCTGCCCGGTTGGGCGGCGTGCAGAAAGACCAGATCCAGGTCCGATCCGTAGCCCAGTTCCAGACCGCCCAGCTTGCCGTAGGCGATCACGGCAAAACCGCGCTCGCAACCCCCATGCATAAGGCTGCAGGCCGGCGCGCCATACTTTTCTTTCAACTGCTGGAAGCACAAATTGACGGCGGCCTCCAGGACGACCTCGGCGATATCCGAGAGGTGGTCGCTGACTTTCATCAACGGCAACACATGCGTGATGTCGGAGGCGGCCACCCGCAGCACGTTCACCTGCTTGAACACCCGCAGAACCTCCATCTGGTACTCCAGATCCTCGGCGTCGACACCGGCCAGGCGCTGGGCCAGCTCCTCTTCGATCTCCTTGCGCAGGGGCGGCCGGTAAAGGGTCCGGGGGTCGAGCAGTTCGTCCAGCAGCACCGGATGCTTCCCCAGAAAGGTGGCGATCCAGGGGCTGGCGCCAGCCAACTGCACCAGATGGGTCAAGATCGAAGGATTCTCCAGCAGCAACGCCAGGTAGGAGGTGCGCTGCTGGATACTGCGCAGCATGTCGATGATGCGCCCCAGCACCAGATCGGCCTGGGGGTCGCGCCCGACCGCCTGCAGCACCATCGGCACCAGCCGGTTGACGCGCTCGCGGCCCACATTGCTCATGGCGTGCAAGGCCCGGTCTTCCCGGAAAGCCGCGATCTGGCGCACCACCTCGCCCGGCACCTGGTACCCGATGCGCCGGATCAGGGCCGCCTGCCGCTCCTTGTCGCCCACCCCCTGCCAAAAGGCTTGCAGTTGCTTGAGGGTGTCGTCTTCCGGATTGGCAGCGCCATTTTCCTTGACCGGGGCCAGCAGCTCGTTGAAATGGGCATGCACCCGCCGGCGGTGGTCGTCCAGGCAGGCCAGGAAATCCTCCCAGCCGTCGAACCCCATGGCCACCGCCAGACGCCGCTGGGCCCTGGTCTCGACGGGCAGTTGGTGGGTCTGCTGATCGGCCCACTGCTGCAGGCGGTTTTCCACGGTACGCAGGAACACATAGGCCTCATCCATGGCCCGGCCCACCGTTTCGGGAATGTAGCGCTTTTTCACCAGCACCTGGAGCACCTGGCGGATCGGCCGGATCTGGAGCGCGGATTCGACGCCGCCGCGGATCAACTGAAACATCTGGCCGAAAAATTCGATTTCCCGAATTCCGCCGGGGCCCAGCTTGATGTTGTCCTGCATGCCCTTGCCGCGCACCTCCAGGGCGATGCGCCCTTTCATCTCGCGCAGGCTGTCGAAGGCGCCGTAGTCCAGGTAGCGGCGGAAGACGAAGGGCCGCAACCGGGAGAGCAGCAACTCTCCGGCCGCCGGGTCGCCGGCCACCACTCGGGCCTTGATCAAGGCGTAGCGCTCCCACTCGCGCCCCTGCTCCTGGTAGTAATCTTCCAGGCGGTCGAAAATCATCACCAAGGGCCCGGCATCCCCATAGGGTCGCAACCGGGTGTCCACCCGGAAGACGAAGCCGTCGGCCGTGGGGGTACCGATGACCTGGATCAAGTCCCGGCACAGGCGCGTGAAGAAAGCCTCGTTAGCGGTGACGCCCTGGCTCCCGCCGGCGGTCTGGCCCTCGGCGGCGTAGGCGAAAATCAGATCCACGTCCGAAGAAAAATTGAGCTCGTGGGCCCCCAGCTTGCCCAGGCCCAGCACCACCAGGCGCACGGGATTGCCTTGGGCATCGCAGGGAGGGCCCCAGGCCGCCGCCTCCCGGGCGTAGAGATAATCCACGGCCGCACCGATGGTGGTATCGGCCAGGGCGGAAAGATCGGCCAGGGTTTGTTTCAGATCGGCCCAGCCACAGATGTCGCGCAGGGCGATGCGCACCATCTCCCCTTGACGAAACCTGCGCAGCACCTGCATCACCGCTTCCCGGGACGGGTGGTCCGCCGGCCGAGCCCCATCTTCGCCGTGGCCGGAGGGCAGCGGGCGGCCCAACTGGGCCAGCCAGACCGCCGCCAGTCGCCGGCCTATGGCCGCAGGGTCGTCCCCGGCCTGCAATGCGCCGCTTTGCAGCAGTTCCGTGAGCAGCCCCGGCCGGCGCACCCATTGGTGAAGGATGAAATCGCTGAACACCACGGCCTGGTCAAGGCGTGCCTGGAGCGGTCCCGACTCCGGAAATGCCAGGCCGTCGCGCTCAAATGCTTCGCGCACGGCCTGCCAGCGGGCAAGGGCTTCGGTTTGCAAATCAGGGGGCAGCGGGGACATGGACCTTCCTGTTCTTGGGGCGTTGCCCGTGCCATCCGTGGCAGGCAAGCGGAGCGCAGATTGATGGGCCCTTGGCACGTTTTATGATAAGAAAAGCACGGCCGCGCGCCCTTGGTCTCCTTGATAGCAGAAAACCATTGGGGACAACAGCCCAATTTAAATACACAAGCCAGGCCCCTGGATAAGGATTAGGCGGATCGCGACCCCTGGGCCCGGCGCGAAGGGCGGCGGATATTTTAACATTTTTGTATTTTATGGATCCCTTTTATGACAATAGTGTATTGTGGCCCGACGGCGCGGCGCCTTTATAAACCCATGAAAGGCTGCCGTGGATGCCGCTCAGACGGTTACCAAACAGGAACCGCCTTTTTAATGTGGACTTCCGCATTCCTTGTTTGATAAAAGAAAAGGTTTTTTCGCTGCCATTGCAGGTTAAAAGGAAAGGTGAACCATGTGTCGTTTATTTGCCATAACCAGCAAAACGCCCGTTTCGCCCATGGTGGCCATGGAGGCCATGGACATCATGCGCGAAGGCCATGACGGTTCGGGCGTGGGTCTGTTTTTGCGCGATCTGTCCGGCCCCTTCGACGAGATGAAGGAAGCCCCCATTCTGTCGGGCATCTTCACCGAAGCGGGCATCAAGCGGCTGGACCGCTATATGATGGATCTGGGGTTCATGACCAAGTACAAGATCTCCATCAAGGTGCCCAAGGTGCCGCTGCCCGGCACCCCGCGCCGGGATCTGTACCTGATTCGGGCCTATGAATATCCCGAAGGCTGGGAGGCCCTCTCGTTCCTGGAATTGGGCCAGCGCCTGCTGAACATTCGTTTGCAGTTGCGGGCCATGGGCGAAAAGGAAGGGGACATGATCGTCTTCTCCTTCTGGCCCGACGTGATCATGATCAAGGAGATCGGCGATCCCATGCAGGTGGCGCGCCACCTGAACCTGGACCGCAAGGAGCTGCATGCCCGCGTGATCATGGCCCAGGGGCGCCAGAACACCAACTACGCCATCAACCTGTATGCCTGCCACCCCTTCTTCATCGAGGGCTACGCCACCATGACCAATGGCGAAAACACGGCCTTCGTGCCGATTCGGGAATACCTGCTATCGCGCGGCGTGAAGGGCTACACCGGCTACCAGTCCGATTCGGAAGTGTTCACCCATATCCTGCACTATACGCTGCGCCAGTTGGGCTTGGGGATCGAGGCCTACAAGCACATCATCACGCCGCTGCAGGACAATTCGCTGGAGGCCCACCCCAACGGCGCTTTTCTCAAGCAGTTGAAGCAAACCTGCCGGCAGTTGACCATCGACGGCCCCAACTGCGTGATCGGTTGTCTGCCCGACCACAGCCTGTTCATGGTCCAGGACCGCAAGAAGCTGCGCCCCGGCGTGGTGGGCGGTAAGCCCGGCTGCTGGGCCTTTTCCTCGGAAATCTGCGGCCTGGATGCCGCCATTCCGGATCGCGACAAAAGCAAAGACTTTCAGCCCATGCATCTGGACACGACCATCGTCGGTCCGGATCGCCAGGAGGTAAAAATATGCTCCCAAACCGCCCCATTAGCCCTTCCACGCTAAGCGTCAAGGATCTGCTCTGGCAGGTCGCGTGGCACAAAGACAAATGCACGCTGTGCGGCCGCTGCACCTCTGTGTGCCCGGTGAGCGCCATCGAGTTGGGCGTTTTCCGCAAGCGCACCTTAAATACGGACCTGGCTTCGACCACGCCGCCGTCCAATGTCTACCAGGTGTACCACGGCATCCGCCAGAAGACCGACCCGGCCTATGCCTGCGTGGGCTGCGCCATGTGCAACCTGGTGTGCCCCAACGACGCCATCATCCCCATGCGCTCGGACGAGGCCGACAAGCTGCGCTTTCACATCAACCGCGGCGGTTCGCCGCGCAACCGGGGCGGACGGCGCAACGCGCCCGGCGGCCTTCTGGACCAGATCAAGTTCATCCGCATCTCCATGCTCACCGACCCGGCCCTGGACGCGGGCCGCCACGAGTTCGAGCTGCGCACCCTGCTGGGCCGGGTGCTGCCGCCCGAAAAAAACATCAAGTTCTTCAAGGAGAACGGCTGGATTCCGCCGGTGCGGGAAATCTACCCCTTGATGATCGGCAGCATGTCCTTCGGCGCCTTGTCGCCCAACATGTGGGAAGGGTTGCAGTTGGGCGTGGCTTACCTGAACGAAGAACTGGGCATGCCGGTGCGCATGTGCACCGGCGAGGGCGGCTGCCCGCCGCGCCTGCTGCGCAGCCGCTTCCTGAAATACACCATCTTGCAGATCGCCAGCGGCTACTTCGGCTGGGACGAAATCATCCACGCCCTGCCCGAGATGAAGGAAGATCCCTGCGCCATCGAGATCAAATACGGCCAGGGGGCCAAGCCGGGCGACGGCGGCCTGCTCATGTGGCACAAGGTCAACAAGCTGATCGCCGCCATCCGCGGCGTGCCCACAGGGGTGAGCCTGCCCAGCCCGCCAACACACCAGACCCAGTACTCCATCGAAGAGTCCGTGGCCAAGATGATCCAATCCATGTCCATGGCCTGGGGCTTCCGCGTGCCGGTCTACCCCAAAATTTCGGGAACGTCCACGGCCATGGCGGTTTTGAACAACCTGACGCGTAACCCATATGCGGCAGGACTGGCCATCGACGGCGAGGACGGCGGCACGGGCGCGGCCTACAATGTCTCCATGGACCACATGGGCCACCCCATCGCCACCAACATCCGCGACGCCTACCTGAATCTGGCCAAGCTGGGCATGCAGAACGAAATTCCCCTATTCGCCGGCGGCGGCGTGGGCAAAAACGGCAACCTGGCGGCCAATGCCGCGGCCCTGGTCATGCTAGGCGCCAGCGGCGTGCAGATCGGCAAATATGTCATGCAGGCCGCGGCCGGCTGCCTGGGATCGGAGACCGACCGCTGCAACATCTGCAACATCGGCCAATGCCCCAAGGGCATCACCTCCCAGGACCCGCGCCTCTATCGCCGCCTGGATGTGGACATGGTGGCCGAACGAGTAGTGGACATGTTCCTGAGTTTCGACACCGAACTCAAAAAGATCGTGGCACCCCTGGGCCGTTCCACGACCTTACCCATCGGCATGGCGGATGCGCTGGGGATCGGCGATTATCACGCGGCGGAGCGGTTGAGTATTAAATATGTGGTTTAAGAAATAAAAGAAGAGGAAAGTGGAAAGTTAAGGAAGTTTATCTATTAAAATATAAACGACAGAATACCTCAACTTTCTTCTTTCTACTTTTACTTAATCTAGGAAACGACCATGGAAAGCAAAGAGTATTTAACGATTGCGGGCCGCGAGAACGGTCATAGAATCGAATCCCGGGTCCTGGAAGAAAAGATCCAGGCCGCCGTTGCCCAGGGGCAAACCCGTTTGGAGATTGAAGCCTACGGCCAGCACGGCATCGGCGGACGGCTCTGGCGGGCCGGCGACCAGAAGGTGTATGTACGCATCGATGGCCCCACCGGCCAGCGCGTGGGGTCCATGGGGTTTGCCAACACCCAGATCGATATCCTGGGGCCGGCCTCGGATGATGTGGGCTGGCTCAATGCCGGCGCCACCATCGTGGTTCACGGCAACGCGGGCAACGGCACGGCCAATGCCATGGCCCAGGGCAAGGTTTATGTGGCCGGCAACATCGGCGCCCGGGGCATGACCATGACCAAACACAATCCGCGCTTCGAGGCCCCGGAGCTTTGGATCATGGGCTCGGTGGGCGATTATTTCGGCGAATTCATGGCCGGCGGCGTGGCGGTCGTCTGCGGCCACAATGCCCAGAACCCCGACAATGTTCTGGGATATCGGCCGTTGGTGGGCATGGTGGGCGGCAAGGTGTTCGTGCGCGGCCCCCACCGCGGCTTCAGCCAGACCGATGCCAAGCTGGTACCCATCGACGACGAGGAGTGGCAGTGGCTGACCGCCGGGTTGCGCACCTACCTGCAGCATATCCGTCAGCATGAGCTTTTCTTCACCCTGCTCTCCAAGCGCGAGCAGTGGCAGTGCCTCAAGGCGCGCACGCCCCAGGAGCGGGTATCCAAATCCAAGCGCGCCATGGGCGATTTCCACAAAGAGGTGTGGGACAAGACCCTGGGCAAGGGCGGCCTGGTGGGCGATCTGACCCAACTGGACCGCAGCGTGATTCCGCTGGTCGTCCACGAAGAGCTGCGCCGCTACGTGCCGGTCTGGGAGAACTACAAATACATGGCGCCTTGCGAGGCCACCTGCCCCACCGGCATCCCGGTGCAGACCCGCTGGCGCCTGGTGCGCGAAGGCCGGGTGGACGAAGCCGTGGACCTGGCCCTGGCCTACACCCCTTTTCCAGCCACGGTGTGCGGCTATCTGTGTCCCAACCTGTGCATGCAGTCGTGCACCAAGCAGTCGGCCTTCATGGCGCCGGTGGATGTGACCCAACTGGGCCAGGCCAGCCTCAAGGCCAAAGCCCCCGAACTACCGCCCCTTTCGGGCAAGCGCATCGCCGTCATCGGCGGCGGCCCCGCCGGCCTGTCGGTGGCCTGGCAGTTGCGCCTCAAGGGGCACGAGGCGGTGGTTTACGACAATGCCCAACGCCTGGGCGGTAAAATCGCGGCCTCCATTCCCCAGAGCAGAATTCCCAAGGAGGTCTTCGACAAGGAGATTGAACGCATTGCCGAGGCGATTCCCCATGTGCACCTGCAGCAGCGCTTGAATCCAGCCGAGGTGGATCAGCTCATCGCCGACTTCGATTTCGTGGTCATCGCCGCCGGGGCCCAGAAACCGCGCAGCCTGCCCATTCCCGGCCGGGAACGCCTGACGCCGGCCTTGGACTTCCTGGCGGCCGCCAAAGCGGGCACTGCGACGGTGGGCCAGCGCGTGGTCATCATCGGCGCCGGCAACGTGGGTTGCGATGTGGCCACCGAAGCGGCGCGCCTGGGCGCCACGGACATCCTTTTGTTGGACGTGCAGGCGCCGGCTTCGTTCGGCAAGGAGCGCCACGAAGCCGAGCGCGTGGGCGCCAAGTTCCGCTGGCCGGTATTCACCCAGGCCATCGTCAAGGAAGGGGTGCAGCTCGACACGGGGGAGATCATTCCGGCCGATTCCGTCTTTGTCTCCATCGGAGATGCGCCGGACTTGGATTTCCTGCCGGAAAACGTGGCCGTGGAGCGCGGCTTCGTCAAGGTGGACGAAAACTTCCAGACCTCCAACCGCCAAGTGTTCGCCATCGGCGACGTGGTGCGGCCCGGCCTGCTCACCGACGCCATCGGCGCCGGGCGGCGGGCGGCCCAGACCATCGAGGATATCCTGGCCGGCAAGCGGCCCACGGCCGACCCGCGCACGATCATCGACATCCGGCGGGTGCACCTGGAGTATTTCGACCCCCGGGTGGTCAGTTACGAAAACCTGGACCACTGCGGCAGCCAGTGCGCCTCGTGCGGCCAGTGCCGGGATTGCGGCATCTGCGTGGCGGCCTGCCCGGAGAGCGCCATCAGCCGCACCCAGGCCCCCGACGGGCGCTTCGAATACGTGGTATCGGCCCAACGCTGCATCGGCTGCGGCTTTTGCGCCGGGGCCTGCCCGTGCGGCATCTGGAACATGATCCAAAATACGCCCCTGGGTTGATCTTGCGCCCGATTATAGGATATGGAGGCGCGGCTTTTGCGCCGGGCGGGCGGCCGAAACGGCTCAAACACCAAATGGTGTTTGATATCCGACCCCGGCTGCCATACGCTGCCGGAGCGAAGCGCTGACGACATTTTAAAGAAAACGAACGAGCCTATGAAAGCACTATTAGCACTCGAAGACGGCCGCACCTTTCCTTGCCGAGCCTTTACCGGCCCCGGCGAGGTGGGCGGTGAAGTGGTCTTCAACACGGCCATGAGCGGCTATCAGGAGGTGCTCACCGATCCCTCCTACAGCGGCCAACTGGTCACCATGACCTATCCGTTGATCGGCAATTACGGCGTGAATATCGAGGATGTGGAATCGGACCGCGTTCAGGTGGCGGCCTTTATCATCCGCGAATATCAGCCCCACTACAGCAATTACCGCGCCTCGGGCAGCCTGGCCGACTATCTGGTGGCCAACCGGATCGTAGGGGTCGACGGCCTGGACACCCGGGCCCTGACCCTGCATATCCGCAACGGCGGGGCCATGCGTGCCGTCATTTCCACCGAGCAAACCGATCCGGCGGCCCTGGTGGCCAAGGCCCGCAGCCTGCCGAGCATGGCCGGCCTGGATCTGGCCAAGACCGTCACCCAGCCGCAACCCTATCGCTGGGTGGATGGCCGCCCCGAAGTCATCGACACGGCCCGCACCCCCCTGGGCGAAGGCATCTGGCGCCAACGGCCGGCTAAAAAGTCGGTGGTGGCCATGGATTTCGGCATCAAGTACAATATCCTGCGCTCGCTGACGGCTTGCGGCATGGAGGTCGTGGTCGTTCCGGCCTTTACCGAGGCCGAAACCATCCAACGCATGGCGCCCCACGGGGTATTTCTCTCCAACGGGCCGGGCGACCCCGAGCCGGTGACGTACGGCATCCGCACGATTCAGGCGCTGCTGGGCTACCGGCCCATCTTCGGCATCTGTTTGGGGCATCAATTGCTCGGTCTGGCCGTGGGCGCCAAGACCTACAAGCTCAAATTCGGCCACCGGGGCATCAACCACCCGGTCAAGAACCTGACCACCGGCCGAGTGGAGATCACCTCCCAAAACCATGGTTTTGCCGTGGATGTGAACACCCTCGACCCGGCCCAGATCGAGATCACCCACATCAATCTCAACGACAACACCCTGGAAGGCTTCCGACACAAAGAGATCCCCCTGCTGGCCATCCAGTACCATCCCGAAGCCGCGCCGGGACCGCACGATGCCGGTTATTTATTCGACGAGTTCAAGCGGATGATTGGATAGGAGCCGAAGCGTTGCTTTCAACGGTTGAACATTCAAGATTGCTGGTATCGAAAGCCACAGATGCGGGGCGCAAGTCGTTGTTGGGTCAATTTTTCACACCCGCGACGACGGCTCGGTTCATGGCCGGGATGTTCAAATCAAAATCGGAGCAAATCTGCCGCTTGCTCGATGCCGGGGCAGGCATCGGTTCTCTGTCGGCCGCGTTTCTGGAGCGTTGGGAAAATGGTGGTTTCCACTTTTCACGCGTCGAACTGGATACCTTTGAAATTGACGAAACCCTACACCAATACCTGAACCGGACGCTGGCGGAATACAGTCCGCATTTGAATGCCGTGATAAATGTCCGGCCCGAAGATTTCGTGCATGCCGCGGTGGATTCGCTCCGTGGAAGTCTTTTTGCCAAATCGCTTCCGGAATACACACATGCCATTCTAAATCCGCCTTATAAAAAAATAAGAAGCGATTCTGCGCACCGCACCGCGTTGAGACAGGTCGGCATTGAAACGGTCAATTTGTATTCGGCTTTCGTAGCGCTGTCTTTGGCCTTGCTTAAGAACGGTGGACAACTCGTCGCGATCTTGCCGCGCAGTTTTTGCAATGGGCCGTACTACCGCCCCTTTCGCGAGTTTATCCTTAAACGAGCGGCCATTCGTCATCTGCATTTGTTCGGTTCGCGGAACAAAGCCTTCAAGGATGACGCCGTACTGCAAGAAAACATAATTATTCTGCTGGAGCGAGGCGGTCATCAAGGCAAAGTGAAGGTGACAACCTCGACGGACGACGGTTTTTCCGACATCCAAACACAGCAGCATCCTTTCGATCGAATTGTGTTGCCCGATGATCCTGAAACCTTCATCCATGTGCCGACCTCAGCCGGCAGCGATGCCATCGAGCTGCCGGGATCGATCCATTACTCCTTGGAACAAATCGGTATTAAGGTGTCCACCGGTCCCGTCGTGGATTTCCGACTAAAGGAATACCTGCGCGACATGCCGGGACCGAACACCGTGCCACTCCTTTATCCCGGTCATTTCAACGGCCGGAACATAGAATGGCCCAAGCCGGGCTTGAAGAAACCCAACGCCATCCAGCGAAACACCGCCACGGAGAAATGGCTTTTCCCGAACGGTTATTATTGCGTGGTGCGCCGCTTTTCCTCGAAGGAAGAAAAACGCCGGATCGTCGCTTGCGTTGTGCGGCCGGATAGTTTTCGGAATTCCACGCTCCTGGGCTTGGAGAACCATCTGAATGTATTTCATGAAGGCAAGAAAGGTTTGCCTGAAAAAATTGCATATGGGTTGGCGACATACCTCAACACAACCGCCGTCGATGAAACTTTTCGACGTTTCAGCGGGCATACCCAGGTGAATGCGACCGATCTCCGGCTTATAAAATACCCTAGTCGGGAGACGCTATCCGCGATGGGTAAATGGGCGATTCAGTGTATTGAACCGACGCAAGCCATAATCGACGAACAGATGGAGAGATTGAGGGCATGAAGCGCACACAGCAAAAACATATTGCCGAAGCCCTTAAAATTCTTGGCCTGCTCGGTCTGCCGCGCGCGCAACAAAATGAACGCTCCGCACTGTGCTTATTGGCCTTGATCAATTTGATACCTGGCAAGAAATGGTCAGCAGCGGAAAGCCCTTTGATGGGGATCACACCGATAATGGATTGGGCCCGGAAGCATTACCAAAAGGAGTATGCACCCAATACCCGCGAAACGGTGCGACGCCAATCGATGCATCAATTCGTCGACGCAGGCATAGCGCTTTACAATCCGGACAATCCGACCCGCGCCGTGAACAGTCCAAAGGCAGTGTACCAGATCGAACCAGCGACGCTGGAATTGCTTCGAAGTTTCGGCAAAAAAGCATGGCACGGCAATCTGAAAAGCTATCTCTCGGAGTGCGAAACCTTGGCCTCGAAGTATGCCAAGGAACGGGTTCAAAACCGTATCCCGGTGAGGATCGCAGCGTATAAAGACATCACCCTCAGCCCTGGTGAGCACAGCCAATTGATTCGGGCGGTCATTGAGGAGTTCGGCCCCCGATTCGTACCCGATGCCACCCTGATCTATGCGGGTGATACCGGAGAAAAATGGGGATATTTCGACAAGGATCGGTTAGTGGAACTCGGCGTCCACATCGATGCCCACGGCAAAATGCCGGATGTCGTCATCTATTGCGAAAGGCGCAACTGGATCATATTGGTTGAGTCCGTCACGAGTCATGGTCCCGTGGATAGCAAACGGCACCACGAGTTGGCGCAATTGTTCAAAGGCACCAAGCGCGGCCTTGTTTATGTAACCGCCTTCCCCAATCGTGCCGTCATGTCAAGGTACTTGATCGAGATCGCGTGGGAAACGGAGGTGTGGGTCGCCGAGGCGCCATCCCACCTGATTCACTTTAATGGTGAACGTTTCCTTGGGCCGTATGGCGAGGGTTAACACGAGCATCAAAACGACAAATTAACAATAAAAAAAGAAAACAATGCCCAAACGAACCGACATTAAAAAAATCATGATCATCGGCGCCGGACCGATCATTATCGGCCAGGCGTGCGAGTTCGACTACAGCGGCACCCAGGCCTGCAAGGCCCTGCGGGAAGAGGGTTATCACGTGATCCTGGTCAACTCCAACCCGGCCACGATCATGACCGACCCGAACACGGCCGACCGCACCTATATCGAGCCGGTGACCCCCGAGACCGTGGCCAAGATCATCGCCGTCGAACGGCCCGACGCCCTGCTGCCGACCCTGGGTGGGCAGACGGGCCTCAATACGGCGGTCAAGGTGGCCGAGATGGGCGTGCTCGAACAGTACGGCGTGGAGCTGATCGGCGCTTCCCTGGACGCCATCCAGAAGGCCGAAAGCCGCGAGCGCTTCCGGGCCGCCATGGAGCGTATCGGGTTGAAAAGCGCCGCGAGCGATTTTGCCACCACCATGGAGGAGGCCAGGGCCGTCGCCGAGCGCATCGGCTTTCCGCTGATCATTCGTCCCAGCTTCACCCTGGGCGGCACCGGCGGGGGCGTGGTTTACAACCCGGAGGAGCTGGAACTGACGGCCAAGACGGGGCTGGATGCCAGCCTGACGCACCAGATCATGGTGGAGCAGTCGGTGCTGGGCTGGAAAGAGTACGAACTGGAGGTGATGCGCGACCACGCCGACAACGTGGTGATCATCTGCTCCATCGAAAACTTCGACGCCATGGGCGTGCACACCGGCGACAGCATCACCGTGGCACCCGCCCAGACCCTCAGCGACCGCGAATACCAGACGATGCGCAACGCCTCGCTGGCCATCATGCGCGAGATCGGGGTGGATACCGGCGGATCGAACGTGCAGTTTGCGGTCAACCCGGCCAACGGCGAGATGATCGTGGTGGAGATGAACCCGCGCGTGTCGCGCTCGAGCGCCCTGGCCTCCAAGGCCACCGGCTTTCCCATCGCCAAGATCGCCGCCAAGCTGGCCGTGGGCTACACCCTGGACGAGATCCCCAACGACATCACCGGCGAGACCCTGGCCTCGTTCGAGCCCACCCTGGACTACTGCGTGGTCAAGATCCCGCGCTGGACCTTCGAGAAATTCCCCGAGACGCCGGACATCCTGACCACGGCCATGAAATCGGTGGGCGAGACCATGGCCATCGGGCGGACCTTCAAAGAGGCGCTGCAAAAAGGCCTGCGCTCCCTGGAGATCGGACGCCACGGCCTGGGCGCCGATGGCCGCGACCGCATCGAGAGCGACGGCGATTTCCCCTCGGAGCGCGAGATCGAGCAGAAGCTGGCCACCCCCAACTCCCAGCGCATCTTTTACCTGCGCTACGCTCTGATGGCCGGCAAATCCATCGAGTCCATCTACCAGTTGACCGGCATCGATCCCTGGTTCCTGCACCAACTCAAGCAGATCGTGGATATGGAAACCGATCTACGCGCCAAGGGCGCCGGATCGGATTGCGAATGCGGCGGCACCGGCGCGGCGCTGCTGTCCGACGAAGCGCTCTGGCAGGCCAAACGGGCGGGTTTTTCCGACGTACAACTGGCCCACCTGCTGGGCGGCACGGCCGACCAGATGGCCTGCCACCGCAAGGCGCGGAACATCCGCCCGGCCTACAAGCTGGTCGACACCTGCGCCGCCGAGTTCCGGGCCGCCACGCCCTACTATTACTCCACCTACGAAACCGAGTGCGAAGCGCGGGTGTCGGACCGCAAAAAAGTCATGATCCTGGGCGGCGGTCCCAACCGCATCGGCCAGGGCATCGAGTTCGACTACTGCTGCGTACATGCCGCCTTTGCCCTCAAGGAAGAGGGGGTGGAGAGCATCATGGTCAACTCCAACCCCGAGACCGTCTCCACCGACTACGACACCTCGGACAAGCTCTACTTCGAGCCCCTGACCGTGGAAGATGTGCTGAGCATCTACCAGAAGGAGAAGCCCCTGGGGGTGATCATCCAATTCGGCGGCCAGACCCCGCTCAACATTGCCCAGGAGCTGGCCGCGGCCGGCGTGAACATTTTGGGCACCACCCCGGACACCATCGATCTGGCCGAGGACCGCGACCGTTTCCGCAAGGTGATGGCCGAGCTGGGCATACCCGAGCCCGAATCCGGCATGGCCAGCGACATTGACCAGGCCCTGGATATCGCCGGCCGCATAGGATACCCCCTGATCGTGCGTCCCTCCTATGTGCTGGGGGGGCGGGCCATGGAGATCGTGCACGACGAGGCCATGCTCAGGGAGTATGTGGCCAAGGCCGTGGAGATGTCTCCCGAGCGGCCCATCCTCATCGACAAGTTCCTGGAGAACGCCATCGAGTGCGAGGCCGACGCCATCGCCGACGGCAAGGACGCCTTCGTGCCCGCGGTCATGGAGCACATAGAGCAAGCCGGGGTGCATTCCGGCGACAGCGCCTGCGTGATCCCTCCGGTGAGCATCGGGCCCGAGCACCTCCAGACCATCGAGGACTACACCCGCGAGATCGCGGTGGCCCTGAACGTGGTGGGCCTGATGAACATTCAATACGCCATAGCCGGGGACAAGGTGTATGTGCTGGAGGCCAACCCCCGGGCCAGCCGCACGGTGCCCCTGGTGAGCAAGGTATGCAATATACCCATGGCCCGTCTGGCCACCCAGGTGGTGCTGGGCAAGAAGCTGGGAGAGTTGAACCTGTCCCGCAAGCCGATCCCCCACTATGGGGTGAAGGAGGCGGTGTTCCCCTTCAATATGTTCCCC